>ERZ773114.1078-NODE-1078-length-30353-cov-7.864413_pt1 | contig 30353 bp, 37 predicted proteins | sample MGYA00580564_ERZ773114 | MGnify/ENA primary metagenome ERZ773114 (study PRJEB29015, sample SAMEA2737836) | human gut metagenome | biome: human gut; feature: human-associated habitat; material: faeces | place: China | collected 2012 ... | reverse complement strand
AAGTACGCCGCCCAGCCCCTGTCCGCGATAGTTGGGACTGATAGCCATACGGTGCAAAACGCCGCTCGGCTCCTTGGAACGCCATTGTCCCTTGATTGAATCGTAAGCAGGTTCACCGCCGAAGTCGATGCAAATGTAACCTGCGACATGACCGGATTCGTCCTTGAGTGCATAGCCTCTGCCAGCTTCAATGTCGGAGGCAACATGTTCGCGCTGAGGATAGTCGGACGTCCACTGGACGAAACCTTGTTTGCGCTGAAACTCACGTCCCTGATCAATCAGGTCGTAACAAGCGTCAACCTCGGACAACTGAGCCGGAAACAAAGCAAACATGGACGAACTCCAATCTCGGATGCACACACGGGATTCGAGGGCGCCTTTTGCACCCTCGAAAGGCCTGCATTGTAGGAAACTTTTGAGATGCCGACAATGACCTACGGCGCCACGCGCTGCAGAATCTCAGCCGCCGCAGCGTGGACCTGCGGAAGGTTCAAAAGCGTATGCGGCGCCTGCGGCAACAGAAGAATCGAAGCGTTAGGATTGTTTTTCAGCGCTTCACGTGCATAGCCGAACGCCGCACCGTTGTCGAGGTACGAATTGTCGGAACTGAAATATTTGTCGGCCAAGCTCATAACGTTGAGAACAGGAAGGTCGTCAGGTAGCACAGACCGCGGCACTTCTACGTGATAGTTGGACTCACACGACCAGGAGAAAATCAACTTGGCCTTTTCTCGAATCTGCAGATTTTGGGAGTCAAATCGCGCAGCCGCCACTCCCCCTTCGCTGGTGCCGGCTACGGCGTATGTACCGGCAAACCAAGGCTCGGCAAAAAGCTTGTTGGCGCTTATGCTCTCGCCCTCGGCCACAACGCAGCGTGCGTCGATGAACGTTGATATCACGTCCATTTCACGGCGATACTCGTTAACGGAGTTCAGTACAGCCGCAGGCATTCCCAGCCCCTCTCTCTGCCACAGAAGGCAGCCGTCCACGCACCACCTGAGTATTGCGGGAAGCTCCGACCTCAGCTTGAATGGCAGCCTGCGGTCAACCTTTTCGGGAGGTATCTGCACGGTAAACGGTATCAGATGGATACGCCTCCAGATGCCCGTGTCGGTGCCTCGTATGATAGGCTTGTGGTTGGTCGCCATCCAGAGCTTGAACTCCGGCTTGAACTCAAACTCGTCCGAATACAGCTTACGGGCAGTGACCACATCATCACCTGTGAGCTGTTTGAGCAGCCCCTCGTTTATCCTCATGCCCTCGTTAGGCTCCACTGATGTTACCAGCCGTGCACCTTTAAGACGTGCGATATCACTGCTTGCATTGCCGTTTCCGCTGCTCCTGACCATGATGGTCTCGGGCTGAATGTTTGTGATATACCCGCCGAAAACATCACGCAGCACTTCAAGGAAAGTTGATTTGCCGTTCCTGCCCGTGCCGTAGAGGAAGAACACACACTGCTCGGCCGTGCTGCCTGTGAGGCAGTAGCCTACAGCCTTCTGGACGTAGCGTATAAGCTCCATGTCGCCGTTGAAGATGTCGCTGAGAAACGACTGCCACTGTGGACAGTCTGCATGGTCGGTGTATTCTGCCGAAAGTATTTTTGTGATATATTTCTGCGGGTCATGGGGCAGCAGCTCGCCTGTTTTCAGGTCTATCATGCCGTTGGGTGCATTGACGACAGTCTTGTACCTGTCGAGAGATGACGGCAGTATGGGCACATGATGCTGAAGCTCCTCCACCATATTTTTCTTGGACTTACGGCTGCGTGACGCTTTCATGTGCTTTTCAAATGCCTTGGTGATATCGTCCTCCGCACCGTTTTCCGAAAGATAATAGGCGTACTCCTTTTTCATGTCGTCAATGGCACTGTCGGCGATGCGGTAAATGGTACCCGTATCATCATAGCACCAGCGGCGCTCATCGTAATACATCCACCTGCGCTCAACGTGATTGTAGCGTATCTTCTCACCGAATTTATCCATTATCCGCAGGGCATTTCCCATGTCGTCCATGGTGTGCAGCACAGGTTTTTCGGAGCTGCCGTTTATAGATATGGAATAGCTTTCCGAGCCGCCCTTGGGGTTATATACCTCACGGGTGCTGTCAACAGCCTTTTTTATGGTAATGCGGCCGTAGGTGCTTCCCGACTGCCTGCGGTCCCATTTGTCACGATACAGCCCCGATGCACGGAAAGCCTCGTCTATTTTGTCGGGATCCGCACCCAGCCAGAACGAAAGCATATTGCACAGCGACAGGTCAGCCTCCGATTGTGATTTGAAGTAATTTTCAAACCGCCCTGCGTAAAGGTCGGAGAACATGGCTCCCTGCTTTGAGCGCCTTGCCGCTTCCAGCGCCTCCGATACGGAAAGGGAGCAGGGAGCGGAAGATATCTCCCGCCTCTGCTGCGGCTCACGTCCGCCGCCGATGTATTTTTCATGCAGCCCTTTTATCGCCTCGGTGCCGTCGGTTATCTCCGCATATTCGGCGCAGATGTTGCCTGTCATAACGAAAAATCTGCCGCTTTCATACATCTCAACGCCGTTTTTGTCCGAACGTCTGCCACCTTTGGGAAGAGAGCCTTTGCAGATGATGTGAATGCCTGTGCCTGACTGGGACTTTTCCGTGTATGACTGCAGTGTGTGGATAAATTCGCCGATGATGTTGTTGTCATCGCCGCCCTCAAAGGCTTTCAGTGCATCTGTCTTGCCGTCAAGGTCAACGCCGAAATATCCGGAATTGTTGAAGATAAATCCTATTCCCGAAAATCGGCGGGAGCAGCTGACAGCTGTGTCAAAGTCGCTCCACGTCTCGGGATTGTTGCTCTGGGCCTGTCCGCCTGTATAGGGGTTTATGGGTATCTTGCTGATATGGTCGGGGCGGTCGGGCTTCGGGTCGGGGACAGCCTTCCAGCATACCCAGTTTTTAAGTGCTTTTATTTCTTCGGGTATGTATTCATACATTTCCCCTCACCTCTTTTCAGAACGGAAGGTCACTGTCGCTTACGATCTCCTCGAAATCGCTCAGATCTGCCGCTGTGACAGCGGTGGGAACAGCTGCCGATGCAAACTGCGCCTGCGGCTTCCGGGCATAGGTCTGACTGCCTGCGGCGGGAGCAGCTTCCTTGTAAGCGTGTCTGCAGTCTGGATATTTTGATTCGTTGACATACTTCACACGCTCATTTGTCTGACCGTTATTTGGATTTGTGCTGTGCTCAATGGTCACACGGACAGGCTGGCCGATAAGGTCTTTACCCATTTCGTTAAGCCCTGCATATGACTTTCCGGCAGGGAGCTGTGCAGCCTTGGCAAGTGCCATTATCTGCGCAAAAGAAAATCCGTCCACCTGCATATCAGCCTCGGAAGGCTCCTTTTTCTTCCACAAAGAATGAAAGATGTACCTGTTTGAGAATTTCTGAGAAACATCATTCCTGATAACAAGTCGTACATCAAAATAGGGCGTACCTTTACCTGTGGAATTAAGTGCGGCTGTTCTGACAACGCACTCATATTCGCCCTCGGGAATAAGGTCTGAGCCTGTTCCCACATTATCGTAGTTTGTTGTAAAATTCATTTATATTCCTCCAATACAAGTTTGATTGCTTCCTCTCCACTGTGACATATTCCTGCTATCGCCCCGTTATTTCTCATCGCTTTCAGGAATTTTTTTTGTTCCTCCGATGCCCTGCCATCGGACCTTTTTACCTCGATGAATATTGCTTTCCCGTCGGAGCTGCGCACGCCGAATAAGTCCGAAAAGCCCTGCGGAAGACCTGTGCTGAAAAATCTGCCGTCCCGGGTATATCCGCAGCCCACATTGCAGCGGAACATCACTGCATACGGGGACAGGGCGGCACGTATCTCATTCTGTATCTCATGCTCCGTCAATCAGCAGCCCTCTTTTCTTTGCCTGATAATATGCCCAGCCGGGCTTGTAGCCGTGCTTTTTGGCATAAAGCAGCAGCTCCTTGTAGCTTTTGCAGCTGTCAGGGTCGGAGTAATCTATGCGGAAGCCCTCTATCTTTTCAAGCACGGCTTCCTCCTGCTTTATCTCCTTGCGTTCTTTGACGGGCAGCTCCGCTCCGCAGTAGGGACAGTTCTTCACGACCTCTCCGTTTTCGTCCCTTGTGTGAAAGGTGAGAAAGCATTCGGGGCACTGGGTAACAGCGTTTTCGGCAGGCTGGCTTTTTTCTCCCTTTTTGCGTTTTGGCTTTTTATCCAGTGTCCATTCCCTGTCATCGTCAGGCAGACCGTGACGGGCGTAATTTCCCACGTGGTCGATTATCACCGCACGCTTATCGGGACGGTATCTCATGCACCTCATGGCCTGCTGGATATACAGCGTAAGTGATTGTGTGGGGCGCAGCAGGATAGCGCATTCGCAGTCAGGCACGTCAAAGCCCTCGGATATCAGGTCAACGTTGCAGAGGATATCCAGAGCGCCCTCCTTGAATTTTCTGACTATCTCATCACGCTCAGCCCGTGGAGTGCCGCCGTCAATGTGCTCCGCTTCAATGCCTGCCGCACGGAACGCTGCTGCCGTCTCGATGGAATGACGGATAGATGTGCAGTAGCATATTGCCTGCCTGCCGCCCGCAAGCTTCTTGTAATACTCAATGACATTTCCGAAAACAGCCTTTTTAAGCATGAGCTTTTCCACGGAAGATGTCTCAAATTCGCCCCTGTTCATCTTCACCTCCGACAGGTCAACCAGAGACGGCGCATAATAATCATAGGGTGCAAGGCAGTGATTTTCGATGAGCCATTTTGCCGAAACGCCTATTATCAGCCTGTCGTTCACATCTCCCAGACCGTCGCCGTTGAGCCTTACGGGAGTTGCAGTCACGCCCACACGGCGGCATTCGGGGAAATATTCGTATATCTTGCGGTAGGTGTTTGCAAGGCAGTGATGATTTTCGTCGGTGATGATGAGCTGCGGCCGTGGAAGCTTTGAAAGCCTGCGGGCGGCAGTCTGTACCATCATGATATCGCACAGCCGCATATTCACGCCCCACCATGTAAAGGTGCTGCGTATCTGGTCGCACAGCTCACGGCGGTGAACGAGAAACAGCACACGGTTGCCCTTGGCGGTGGTCTGCTTTGCGATATCAGCGATTATTACCGACTTGCCGCCTCCGCAGGGGAGCACTATGCAGGGAGAGCGGCAGCCCTCTCTGTAAGCCTGCCGCACCCTGTTTTCAAGGTCAACCTGATACGGACGCAGCGGCATTGCTTACAGCCCCTTTCTTTGCTGCAGCCACTCTCTTTTTTACGCAGTCAAGACACAGTGTCTTGCCGTAAGCCTTGCGTGACCCTGTGATGATTTCTTCCGCAGTTCTGGTGCTTGATGCGATAACGGTGCTGCCGCATTCCTCGCATTTTTCACCGTCGGTCATGCCATAGAAGTTGCGAATGGATGTGTCCACAAATTTAAGGTCATTATCAATGACGGTCTGAAACATTCCCATGGGCGACTTTGCCGGAGTAAGGCCGTCCGACTGTGTGATGAAATAATGAGAGGTTTCCTTGACCTCGCAAATAAGAACAGTTTCAAACAGTCCCTCAACCGTAAGCTGATTATCGAGCATCTTGCCCACTGTCTTTACTTTGATGTGGCCATCGTCACAGCGTTCTGTGTGGTGCAGCAGATATACTATAGTATCCGCAGGAAGTTCACGGCTTATGGTGTCAAGCAGGCTTCGAAATCTGACAGCAATATCCGTAAATTTGTTATAGCCCGTTTCCTTGGCACGTGAGAACATCTCGAAAGCCATAAGATACTGACTGTCATCAATGGCAAAGGAGCTGAAGCCGCCCTTTTTAAGCCCTGATTTGATGCTGTCATAGGTGGAATTGAGTTCAACCTCAATTTTTGATTTGAATGGCAGGCGCTTGCCTGCTACCGAAAATACTTTTATTTCTCCCGGGGTAAAATTGCGCAGACTGCAAGTCTTTCCGCTGCCGCTTTCTCCGAGAATAAGAACAGGGATACCCATAATATGCAACTCCTTTACTTTATAATAAGACTTCTGCTTCTTGTCAGTCGAACGCCCGGGATATTTTCATTGCCCGCCTGCAATTCCTTTTTCAGAGGCGTTTTCCTGATGGAAGGCAGCTCATATTTCAGCAGATCATCGTGGTCATGGCTTTGTGCCCAGTTGATAAACTCAATGTCGTTCACCACTTCCACGCTTTCGGCATTGTATCTCAGCATAAGGTTTGCCTTTACGGTGTCGAGCTTCTTTATGCCCATGTCGTCCATGCACTTCATAAGATACTCTTTCAGGCGTTCTGCCTGTTTTTCACGGGAGGCTATCCTTGCGGAAAGCTTCTGGCGCTCGGCTCTCATGGCTTCGGCCTCTGCGGAAATATCCTTGATGAACACCGCAATGTTTTCAGCCTTGGCACCGAACTCCTCCTCAATGCCTGTGAGAGTGTCGAACCACGCCTCGACCATATCCGCTCTGGCAGCATCGGGGTCGGGAATGACCGTGCCTTCATCATCAATGCACCTGCCCTGCTCGTCCTTTTCAAATTCAAAGCTGCTGATAGCGTCATAGTTTTCAAACAGCTCTCTGAATGTGCCGCTTATTTCGTAAAGTTTCATATTCTTATTACCTGCGCTTTCTGTATGATATTTTTCAGATAGGGGTCGTTTTCCACAGCTTTTATGAGAGCCGTAAAATCGTCCATGGTCATCTTGATAAGAAAAGGCTTTATGCTGCTCTCTGCCTTTGGAGCGTTCAGCTGAGCCTCTGCCGCCTCTGCACGGTCAAGAGCAGCGTTGCGCTGATTTCTCATGTCCGCAAGGTCACGGTCAGCTTCGTCACGGAAATTCTCAAAGTCAAGATTTAACTTGCGGAGGGTCTCGCTGAATTTCCTTTCAGCTTCCGGGTCCGCCTGCACCGCCACATCACGTGGCTGAGATTCAAGGGATTTTATGCGCTGTTCAAGCTCGGTATTGCGTTCACACTCTTTGCTGAGCTTTTTAATCTCCGCCTTAGCGTCCGAAAGCTCATGTTCCGCATTATCTGCCCTGTTCATAGCATTTGCCCTGTCCCTGCGCAATGACTGATTTTCGCTATGTAATGAATGATTTTCGTCAAGTGCTTTGCTGTACCGTTGCATCTGAGCTTCCAGCTGCTTTTTGAGCTCAATGTATTCCTTGTGGGTGGTGATGTCGCCCGACTTAATCTGTTCCACAAGCTCAGCAGGAGCGGAAGGACGGGCGGCTTCGTAAAGTAATTTGATATTTCCGTCGGTAAGCTTGTTAAGATTCATCTGTTCTTCGACAGTAGAATTGCCGAACAGTTCGGCAATTCTCACAAGATTGTTCCCGGTATCTCTGCTGATACCAACGCTCTCACACCAAGCACCAAACTTACCATTACCGCAATTTGCAAGCAGGCCGTGAGCATATGCAACCTTTTTTGCCATTGTAAATATGTACTCTTTTCTGACATTGGAAATCTCGGCAGTAACATTTTCAAGCTTTGCTGCTGTGTCCGCATCAAGCTCAGAGTAATCGAACGTGTTCTGAGCAGGTGCGGCAGTTTCGGTAGGCGCAGCAGGAATTTGCTTGTCTCCCATAACGCAGTAATCATCGGGAGTGTCGGGATAATTGCAGCAGCCGTGCTTGTCGTATCCACAGTCATCGCAGGGAAAAGTCTTTTTGACCTCGTTTTCCTTTACCTCATTAAAAATTTCGGCAGGATACTTTCTGATAAACGATGTAACCTGTGACCATGAAAGGCCGAGCTTAGAATCGCCCTTATTGTTTATTACATGGTCAAAAGGAACGAGGAAGCAGCTTGACATAGCTTCAAACTTATTTCCGCCGTGAATTGCCTTTCCGTGATTATTCCTAAGATACTCACGGAGAGGGACGGGCGAGCCTTCGGCGGCAAGCTCTGCAATTTTATCCATTTCACCATGGAGCATATCTCGCAGGGCAGCCACAATATCATCATGATACTGTGTCATGCCTGCATCATATTTCATACTCATACCGCACCTCACAAAAACGTAAAACATTCGCCGATAATTTTTGATATACGGCTGTACAGATGATGCTCGTCAATGTTCTTTTCGATTATCTTGCGCTGTGCAGCCTTTAACCCTCTGCCCTTGAGCCACTGCGTCTTGTTAAGCTCTGAATTGAATTCCTCGGCTTTCTGCAAAGCCTCCGCCACCGATTTGCAGGGGATAAAGTAAATATCGCCTGCATCGTTGACGTTCCAGCGTCCGCTGATTTCCGTGTAAGCATTTTCACGGAACAACGTACCGTAATGATACGGACGTTCGTCATTGCGCTTGTAGTCCTCGAGCTTCTCAATGAGCGAGAGAGCCTTTTCACGGTAGCCGTCTTCTGCCGCAGAAACCACGAAGCAGTGGTGCGAATAGTAATACTGCGATACGATAAGTACATATTTTATATCATTCATACTTGACAAATCCTCCTAAATGCCTTATAATAAGGCTGTCTTATTTATCTTTTTGCCGTGTCCTGTTTCAGCAGGCACGGCTTTTTCTTTATTCGTCATCATCGCCCTCACCCGCAAGACGAATATTTTCGATGTACTGGCACAGCGTGAAAATTGAGAGTATAACGACAATGCCAACAGCTGAGACATGATATGCTGCCTCAAATATTACTGCTATCACTTGCTTTTCTCCTTCCTTTTGGGGCAAAACACCCGCCGTCCGCAGTGTCGATGATGTACTGGGGCGACTGTACATATCTGCCGTATGTCATGCCCAGCTCATCTGCACGGTGACTTACCGCCTCGATGCTTGGGGCTTTGGAGACCTTAGGTGTATCACTTTTCTTTTTCTTCGCCATATGTGCCTCCTAAGTCAACAGGCTTTCCAAAGCTGACGCATTGGGTTTCAATAACAGCCCGTGCCACAAGATTGTCCACTGCCTTTTTGTCCTCATCGGAAAGCATTCTATAGACGCTTTCATAAAGTGCATGATATGCAGCTGCATACAGCGGAGCTGTTTCCGATGTGATCGGGTTCTGCGAGGCAGTATTCTGTGCGACGGTCTGGATAAATGTCCCTATAGCCTGTGATACCTCATTATCTGTGGAGGCGTTTGCTACGCTGATATAGAAGTCACTGAGAGCACTCATGTCATCACCCCCTGCAAACGTCAGTGATGGCAACTTCCACCAGTTCGCTTGCATCATTCTCGGAAAATATCCTGCCCTTGGCCTTTGCCACTGCGGACTCCTCCGATGCGGCGGATACCTTGTATATGCTGTTCTCCTGTCCGCTGGTCAGCTTCATATGAACGAATACTATGTATGTTTTCATGGCCTGATCTCCTTTTATGTTTATTTTTGACTGCATAACAGATTTTGGGGAATGTTATCCCTATACACGTACCTGATAATGTCCTGGCGGGTAAATCGGTACATTTTTCCTACCATAAAATGCGGAATGTCACCGTTTTTGCAAAGGTTACGCACCTGCGCCGGGGAGATCTTGAACAGAAACGCCACATAATTGACATCAACTATATCAGGACAATGCTCAAGGCTCACATCTGTTGGTTTCCTTCTGGCTGACATATTTTCATCTCCTTTCAAAGCCCCGTTGACATTTCTCCCCCGCCACTGTATAATTACAGGTGAAAGGGGGTGAAAAATGTGAACGATTGTTTTATTTGTGAGAACGTTTATGCCTATATCAGGACATTCACATCAATAAAGCCTGATGATTGGTCCCGTATGCCGATAAAATATGATCCTTCCTTACTGCATCAGAATGATAGCGTCGAAAAATATTTCGCACGTCTCAAAAATGATGCTACACTTATCTTATCAGCCCAGACTGTTGATAGCGATAATTACGCTTTTGTTATGGAAGTGGAATTTGATAACGAAAAAGGCGTTTTTTACGAAATCAACGTTTGTGAACGTGACCAAGAAAGAGTATTCAGTGAATACGCATATCTGTTTGAGCGTATCCGTGCAAGGCAAGAAAAGAAATTTATTGACAGGTTGAATTCCGCTTTGGGCTGTCAATAAAAACGTCCACACCCTCTGTCTCGATTACCGCTAATTCGGCGGTAGTCGAGATATGGTTCATTCTGATGTTATCTAAAGTGTCCTCAAGCTCTTTTATAAGCCTTTTTGCCTTTTCAATATCAGAAACAAGGTCCTCAAGACCGCTGATTTTTACTTTTACTTCCATTCTGCTCCCCTCCTTTCAATCAAGAATTACGCATCGAGAATATGCACGAGGACCTATCACGCTTCCGAATGCCAACTAACGATGCTATAAGAAAAGATATTTACCGCTCTGCTACCTGTGGCAGTGTCCCCTCTAAAAACACTGCTTATGGCTTTGTCGATTAAACGGTTATCCGCTCCCGTGGTGTGCCCTGCGGGGGCTTTGCTTTTGCCTTGACATCTGCCGCTTACTGCGGTATGATGTTTTCAATGAGCTTGCGTTCAAGGCACATTGCCGCAGGCTCAGACCCTCTTACGGAAAGGGGGTGATAACATGACCAAGCCTACCAACGAACAGGAGCTTCTCAAAGCACTCGAGGCTGTTCATAATACATTTGCCGAAAGCACTGAACGAATTGCAAGGCGTGATTCAGACGACCCTGTAACTCACGGCGAACTGTATAATGCTATGCACAGCATCAGCTTAGCTCTGCTTGATATAGGCACTGCCTTTGACAACTATTTCTACAACAAATAGTTTGTCTTAGCTTCCGCTCCCGTGGTGTGCCCTGCGGGGGCTTTACTTTTCTGTTTTCTCTTCCGATACCTTGATAAGGTCATCACTGTTAAAGGAAACAAATTCGCCGCTCATGCTCCTCAGCTCTTTTACAAGCCTGTCAAGCTCCTGCGCCTTCTCATTGATCTCCTGCACCTTTGCAAGCATTCCTTCACTGTCTATCTTTACTTTAAGATTTGCTATTGCCATTGATTTCATCTCCTTTCAATCTGTTAATGCCAGTTTGTAAGCTTCTCTTGAATAAGAGCACGCAATGTGTTATAATTGTATCAATCCATACAGATAGGAGGTGTATAGATTGGAAGAGCAATTTTATTCTCTTTGCAGGCAGCTGAGTGTTTATGCCCGCAAGTCCATGGACTGTATTGACGAATCCGACAAGATACTTATGTCAAACAATCCGGATAGAATTTCAGTTGCAGTGTACCTTAATCAGGCGCTTTCTTTGATAAACTCTGCACAAGTTATCTACTTTACCCAAATAGAAGAACTTGAACATAATGATATCAAAGACTTTTTTGACAGCTTCGATAGTTTTGTTCGTCTTACGTTATCTTCTACAACAGAACACTACATCGAACATATCCACTTTGAACTTGATGCTCTTAGAGATGAATTTCATCGCTGTGTTTTATCCCAGTGTTCCCAATAAGAGCCTTTACCAGAGCCGACTTTAATGTCGGCTTTTTCTAATGCCGCCATAATTCTTTCGATATCATGTTCGACATTGCGAAGCCTTTTGCCGATTTCACATAACTCGCCGAATATCCAGCAAGCTTTTCCGCCGAGTTCCTCTATTCTTTCAATAGCTCTGTACAGCCTTAAGAGTCTCTTCATTTCCGCTCCCCTCCTTTCTGCTGACCGAAAAATATTTCCTGAACAGTCTTTCCAAAAAAATTGGCAATCCTGATCTTGGTTTCATCTCTCGGGATACGTTCCCCACGTTCATACATTGACCAAGATGATTTGGTTATTCCTATCTGCTTGGCTATTTCACCCTGAGATTTTTCCCCTCTGAGTTTTTTTAACTGCTCATTGTATGCCATTGATTTCACCTCCTTTCAATCTCTTATTTGGGATATACTTAGCCTTTTTCTCTTGCCAGCTCGTCCATGGTGCAGTGAAGCACTTTTGCAATATCAGAGAGCAGTGCAACGCTCGGAAGCTTTCTGCCTGCTTCTATAAAACTGACCATTGCCTGCGAAATGTTCACTCTTTCAGCAAGCTCAGCCTGATCAAGCCCTTCCTGCTCTCGCTTTGCTCTTATGTTTGTTCCTATGTTCATGCCTTTCACTCCTTTTTAAATTTGGTTGACATTAGTTATCTTTTGTAGTAAAATATATTTGGGTGTATTTTACTTTCGGGTTTTTTATGCCCTTTTCAATAACCTTGATTATATTATATAGTAAAATATTACGATTGTCAATAATATATAGTAATATTTTACGCCAAAGTAAGGAGCAAAATATTATGGATATTGTACAAAACATTAACCAATGTATTGAAAATACCACATATACCCTCACTGAATTGGAAAGGTTATGCGGATTTCCTAAAAGTTCAATGCGAAAATGGTCGGAAAATATTCCGAGTATAAGTAAAGTGGCAAAAGTCGCTGAGATTCTTAACGTGTCATTGGATTATCTTTATTACGGGAAAGAAAAAAACTCCCCCTCGGAGCTTGCCGAAGAAGAGCAGGAATGTATTGATAAATTTAACAGACTTACCGATATTGATAAAGGTAAGATCATTGAACGTATGGACGTAATGTACAGCAGCTACGCACCCGAAGTGAAAGAAAACGCATAAGAATAACAAGGAAATAAGGAAATTACATATGAATATGGAATTTATAACAACAAGTCTTCAATGTGAATACATTGCAGAAATAATATGCGCAAGATTGGGAATGACGTTTGTTGACATACGGGATACCATGTTGGCTTTTGAAGCTGATAATATTTCTCACAGAGTAATTATATATTCTGAACAGGATTATCTATTCGCAAAGAAAAAAATTGACTGCAGAATTGCAGTCAGCAAAGATGTTAATAATAAATACACCGTAAATGTTACGGATATTACTATTAGTGGAAGATAATTTATTTTTTAACTTTTATACTATTTTCAATAGCTTTGATTATATAATATCGAATTTTAAATTCATTTTCATTGCTATAAAACAAACGTTCAAAAAAGTCTGTTCTTGTGTAACTACATAAATTTATTATTGTTCCTCTATTGCAATAATCTTTTGTTGACATTTCACTTTCTTTGCCGTATAATAAAAATAATGAGTCCTACGGGCAAGGCACATTGACCGCAGGACTCATACCCTCTTATGGAAAGGAGGGATTAAAGAATGGATAATAAAGATATCGCTCTGCAGCTCACTTTAAAATCTATCGAAGCCGGACTGGTAAAAGGCGTCGGAGATAACGAAGGGAATGCCGAGGAAGTATGCAAATTTTATAAGCTGATGTGTAGCTTGGTCAGCAAAAGAGAACATACAAATTCGGAATCCCCATTGCCCAGAACTATGGTCTATAAAAAGTAAGAACTTGTAATAAAGCAATTACTTTCGTCCCCGTTTGTGCCAACGGGGATTCTTTATAGCCTCAGTACAATTATCGGGGTTATAATTATATTATATAAGAATATATTACGAAAGTCAATGGCTTGTAGTAAAATTTTACTTGACAAATTTAATTTTGTATGATATAACTAAAGTAATAAAGATATAACCCCCCGAACCATACGGAACGGGGGAAAGAATGAAGTAACTTAACGATATCCGGATACTCGGCAGGGCTGTTATTCTTCTGAGCGAGATAAGATAAAGGAGGATCACAAACAATGAACATCACTAAATACCCCAATGAGCAGGACTTCGATAATGCGGTCAAAGCAGACGAGCCGCTCCTTGTGCTTATCTCTTTTGACGGTGATACCGTTATCGCAAGTCAGATAGATGAAGCGGTGGAGCATAACATTCTTTTGCGAAAAGTGAAAGGTTCTGATGCGGATATAGACAAATATTTCCGCCTTGTGGTGGACGGTGAGGGAGCTGACTGGACTTTTGTCTGCCCTCCTGACTACAGCAGTATCACTCACAAGGACAAACGCATAGAAGAATTTTTCAAGGACGGTATGCGTATCATTCCAAAAGCCTTAAAAGAGATCGGCTATGACGTTCCCGTTACTATTCCCAAGCGCTATCGCAGGCATTTCGACATTATGAACGGAGATTTATATTTGACATAAATTCATCTCAAACGGCGCAGAACTGCATTTTGTTGACCTCAACAAAATGGTTGACAAACAAAAATCCCCCGAACCATACGGAACGGGGGAAACGTAATTGCAGTCAACTGCAAAAGGAGGGTTAAACATGGCAAGATACTCCAAGCAGTCAAACGGATTATACCGTGCAAAAATCAGCCTTGGAGGCGGGAAATACAAGTATCTTTCGGCACATACGCCCAAAGAGCTTGATATCAAGATACGTGATGCAAAGATCAAGCTCGGCAAAGGAATAGACATTGGAGCCGAAAAGGACACTTTCCTATCATGGGCAGAGCGTTGGCTGTCACTTAAAAAGCTAAGTGTATCAGACGGCAGATATAAGTCGTACACCTACAGGGTAAATAAAATGTCCGAGCTTCACAATATCCCAATTTCAAAAATAACCGTAGCCGACATTCAGGAGATAATCAATGCCGCTGCGGAAAGCGGAGCCGCAGAAAAGACCCTCAAAGAATACAAGTCCGTTTTCTCCCAGATCTGCGATTATGCAATAGTCAGCCGTGTAATGGATTTTAACCCCGCCAAAGGCATTATCATTCCCCAGTCCGAGCCAGCGGAAGAGCGCAGAGCTCTGACACGGGCAGAACAGTCATGGATAACCGCTCCCACTGAACACCGTGCCCACGTCGGTGCAATGATAATGATGCTTGCAGGTCTCAGGCGTGGCGAGCTTCTGGCTCTGACGTGGAACGATATTGACATACCTAACCGCCGAATAACCGTAAACAAGGCAATGGTCATGGTGGACGGCAAGCCAGAGATCAAGCATCGCACCAAAACAAAGGCAGGAATGCGCACGGTCAATATTCCCAGACTGCTTGCCGATTTCCTCGAAGCTGAAAGGCCAAAATCGAAGTCTTTGCTTGTTGTTCCCGGGCTTGATGGCAATGTAATGTCAGGCGACTGCTGGCAGTCCCTCTGGGAAAGCTATTTGTGCGAACTGAATTTCCGATTTGGAGATTTCAGCGGAATTATGGTGACAGACAAAGACGGTCACAGAACACAATACCGCAAGCCTGCAAGCCGATTTGCACGTGAAAAGATACCTATGGTAATTCCCAAATTCACAGCTCATTGGCTTAGGCATACATTTATCACAAACCTGTATATGGCAGGCGTTGATGTTGTAACCGCCTCCAAGCAGGCAGGACACGCCGACATACAAACGACGATGGATATATACACACATCTTGATGACGAGTTTAAGGTAAATCAGATGTCCAAGCTGGACGATTTTCTATCAAAAATGGGCTAAAGTTGCAAAATGGTTGCAGTCGATTTTCAATATTTGGTTTATTTGCGTCGATATCAGGCCGTTATTTACTTCGTTCGGGACGAAGAGGCCGTGGGTTCGAGTCCCGTCACCTCGACCAATAAAAGAGGCTGTTGCAGCAAACGCTGCGGCAGCCTCTTTTATATTTATGAGCTGTTTTATCGTTGACATTTCACTTAAGAAAATACCGCAGGTAAAAAGAGAAAGGTTACGGTTTATCATTGAGCTTATGCGTGCAGGATTTACGGAGGGCACAAAGGTCAATATGATATCCGCCACCGGCAGTATCCGCACTACAATGAATGCAATATCCGTCCTGCTCCTGCGTGACGGTGCAGACGTTGTTTTTATCGCCCCGCCCAGCATTTCGGAAGTTATCTTATACTAAGCACCAATAAAACTATAGACAAAAAATTGAGCATAATCTTGCGTATATGGATTATGCTCAATTTTTTGTCTATAGAACGATTAAAGATTAGTATGAATTATACAAATATAATTTGACAGATATGATATTTGAACCTTTATGCCCGATACTGCTCAAAGCATTAAATCAAGTTCAGATACAATGATCCCCGTCCAAATATACACCTGAACGGGGATTTTGATACTATTATGCTCAGTTTCTGCGCCTGTTTGGTTTCAGGCTCTTCTCAGCATACATTCTTTCATCGGACTGCTTCAGCATGGCATCGAAATCAAAATCAATGCGTGTGCTGCACATTCCTATGCTGGCAGTTATGGGGTAAGGTTTTACATGATCCTTGTTAAGACAGGCAAGGAAGTTCTCAACGTGCCGCCTTATAATGCCCTCCGCTCCATCGCCGACATTATCGGCAGCGGCAGTAACGGCGCATACCACAAACTCATCGCCGCCGAAGCGTCCGCATATCTTATTTTCAATAGGGATACTGCGTATAGCATCCGCCACGGAGCTTATGGCAAAGTCGCCCTCGTCATGGCCGTAATGGTCGTTGATGTTTTTAAGTCCGTCAAGGTCAATGGAGGCAACGGTAAAATTCCTGCCCGCATTCTTCCTCTGGAGCCACGAAAGCTGCTTATAGAAGCCGTTTCTGTTGTAAATTCCTGTAAGATAATCGTTTTCGGATATCTTTTCAATGCTCTTGGCCGTGTATTTCAGGTGCATGGCATTTCGGTATCCGCTGAGAGCGTTGTTGAGAGCATACACATACTGGGGTATCATGCAGTAGTCGTTAACATCAGCCGTGAAATGTACGCACATATATCCCATAGGAATGCCATATGAGCTGATCACATTGAACACAACAGGATTTTTAAGGGTCATAACATAGTCGATGTCAATAAGAACATCTTTGCGCATGATGTTCATGGGATATTTTTTTGAATCATCATCTGATTTATAGAGAATGCACATCTCATCGTCAAAGCCGTTCCATTTTTCCTCCAGTGGATTAAGTGCCTCATTCCAGAAGCTCTGATTTACCATAATACAGATGTTGTAGAAATTATATACCTTGAGATCTTCCACAATGCAGTCTGCACTGTCTCCCGTAACTATTTCCTGTGCCAGTTCGCACAGAAGAGCATTGTCGTCCTGATACTTGCAAAATCTTTCCCGAACAGTTTTAAGAGTGTTGCCCACATTATAAGGAGGGCGGTCAGGATCGCAGCCGCAGGAATTATATACATCAAGAACAAAATCCACATAGTTATCATGAAGAACTTTCCCGCCTGCAAACACCTTTTCAAGAGCGTCGGCAATGGCTTTTGCCGTGTCGGAATAGCTGCACCTGCAGGTGGTTATGGGCGGAATGCATTGTTTTGCTTCTTCAGTACCGTCAAAGCCCACCACAGCCACATCATCAGGAACTTTATATCCATGCCGGTTCAATACCGCACAGGCAGTTATCGCCATCATATCATTGGCGCAGATTATAGCCTTGGGCACACGGTTCTCGGCGACCATATTCTCAACAGCCTTCTGTGCAGGGCCTGACCAGTAATCGCCGTAGCTCAGCATATTGTCATTAAAGGGCAGACCATTTTCTGCAAGCACCTTTTTATATACCGCAATACGCTGCTCGGAATGTTCCTCGCCTTTAAGTCCCGCTATCATCGCCGTATCGGTTATGCCGTGATATTCGATGATATGGCGCACTGCCTGTTCAAAGCCCGCCTCATAGTCGAAAATAAAGCTGGTGCATTTCTCTGACCTGTTGCCCAGAATAAAAACAGGCACATTGTGAGCCTCAGCGCCCATACGCAGTTCATCGACGATGGAAGTGTCCTTGAAAGCCTCGCTGAATATCACCACAGCATCTACAATATTATAATCTATCAGGGAATAGACCTTTTTCTCAGCGTTTTCGAACCTGTTGTTGCGATAAAAATCAGTGCAGGCGTTATATACAAAAAGCCGATAATCCTTGGCAACAAGAGCCTTATTAAGTTCAGCCACTTTGGCAGTGGTTTCATCATTGCTAAGTCTGGTAAGACATAACGCAATTATTTTCCGCCCTTTGAACATCTTACATCAAACCTTTCGGATATGGTTATATCATTTTATATTTTAACACAAGCCAGCGAAAATTTCAATAGTTTTCCCAAAATTGCAATATCATCGCAAAACATTTTTGTGCGCCATGACATACTTTAATATTGACAACCACATTATAAAATGCTATTATTATCATACCAAAAGATATTAACCAAGGAATGATATACGTGCATATGAAAAAATTACTGCCGCCCGTAATGGCGGCACTGCTGCTGGCTTCCTGCGGCAATAATACTCTCGGCACTTCCGAAGGTGCGGTTTCCCAGGAAGTAACCGTTACCCTGGGCACCTCCGATACCGTGCAGACATCGGAAGCTGCCACAGTCACGGAGGAAGTCACCGAGCAGACGACGACAATGCCCCAGCTTGAATTTGAGGACACTCCCCAGAACGCCTACACCCGCCTTACAATGTCCTTCCAATCCACAGGCAAGACAGTTTATCCCGATGATTACGGCGGAGTTTACAGCTACGGCAAGAATCTTTTTGTTGCCATCACCGAAAAGGAGCCGTCGGAGTATTACACAAGCCTGCTGTCCGAATACACCTGCGTCCGCTACCAGACAGTAGCTCACTCAATGAATGAACTTACCGCCATCGGTGAAAAGGCAAAGGAAGTCCTTGACCCCGATTTCGGCGTAAAGGAAGTTTTCATTGATGTTCCCAACAACAGGGCAGCGGTGTCAATCACAAACGGCGACCCCCGTTCCGCACAGGATTACATCAAGACACTCGAAGATGTGGGCTTCACCCTCAACGAAGTGGAAATAAGCATGGCCGATACGGAAGAATAAAAAAACAGCTGCCGCACACAAAGTACGGCAGCTGTTTCATTGTCTGCAAATCCGAAAAATTATTCCTCGGTCTTTTCTTCAGCGGTATCGTCAGCAGCTTCGGAAGCAGCTGCAACGTCCGCATCATCAGCACCGTCAAGAGCCTCAAGCTCCTCAACGTCGCTGCTTACATCGTCAGCGTCATCGCAGTCGTCCTTTTCGGAGCATGAGCGGCAGTCACAGCCGTCATCATCGCCGAAATAGATCTCGTCATCATCATCAAAGCTGTAGTCATACTGTTCCAGCTCCTCACGCTTCTTAACGGCGTAAACAGCGGCAGCAGCACCTGCAGCGGCAGCGATCATAGTAAGCAGAGCAACACCGAATGCACCCTTCATAAATATCAGCTCCTTATTTTTTCACAAAGTTATACGAAGTTTTGACTGATGAAAACTTCCCTGTGACATTATTATAACACACTTAATTATGAATTACAATAGTATAATTCAAATTTTCTCCAAATTCACACATTTCACAGGACAGATATTTGGAGAATATTTATAGTACGTTATAAGCCAGCCCAAATTTCGAACCGGTTTTCAGGCATATTTTACGCAGATACTATAATAATTAACACAAAATCTGCCGAATTGTGGCTTTTGCCTCTTGATTTTTGGCACAAATGGTGCTAAAATATTATCGGTATCATCGTTAGATGTAAAAATTGATATAGGTAAGGTGTTATTATGTTAGTTTTAGTAGTTAACGCAGGCAGCTCCTCTCTTAAATACCAGCTCCTGAACATGGACGACGAAAGCGTTCTTGCAAAGGGCAACTGTGACAGAATCGGTATCGACGGCCACATCTCCCACAAGACTGCTGACGGCAGAAAGGTTGACGAGGACTGCAGCTTCCCCACACATACAGAGGCTTTTGAAAAGCTGGTCGAGGTCCTTACCTCCGGCGAGGGCAAGGTCATCGACTCCATGAGCGAGATCAAGGCAGTAGGCCACAGAATCGTGCAGGGCGCTGAGGTATTCAGCGAGACAACTCTCGTTACCGATGAGGTAATCGACAAGATCGACGGTCTGGCAGAGCTGGCTCCCGTTCACAACCACCCCCACGCACTTGCTCTGAGAGCCTGCAAGAAGGTAATCCCCGCAGACTGTCCTCAGGTAGTTGTATTCGATACAGCATTCCACCAGACAATGCCCGAAAAGGCTTATATGTTCGGTCTCCCCTACGAGTGCTATGAAAAGCTCCACGTAAGAAAGTACGGCTTCCACGGTACTTCCCACCGCTTCGTAACAGCAGCTCTTGCTGAGGCTATGGGCAAGGACCTGAAGGATCTTAAAATAGTTTCCTGCCACCTTGGCAACGGTTCCTCCATCACAGCAGTTCAGGGCGGCAAGTCCATTGATACCACTATGGGCTTCACTCCTCTTGACGGCGTTCTCATGGGCACAAGAAGCGGCTCCGTTGACCCCTCCGCTGTTGAGTTCGTTCAGAAGAAGCTTGGTCTCACCGCTGACCAGATGAGCGATTACCTCAACAAGAAGTCCGGCTTCCTCGGCATTTCCGGTATCTCCAGCGATAACAGAGACATTGCCGCTGCCGCAGCTAAGGGCGATAAGAGAGCTCAGCTGGCAGGCGATATGCTCCGCTACGAGATCAAGAAGTACATCGGCGGATTTGCTGCTGCTATGAACGGTCTTGACGCTATCATCTTCACAGGCGGTATCGGCGAGAACGCTCCCGAGGTAAGAAGAGACGTTTGCGCAGATATGGACTTCTTCGGAATCAAGCTTGACAACGCTAAGAACGACGAGATCAAGGGCAAGCTCTGCAAGATCTCCGCTCCCGATTCCAAGGTAGAGGTTTGGGTAGTTCCCACCAACGAGGAGCTTCTCATTGCAAGAGATACTCTGGCACTTATCTCCAAGTAATAAAAGCTAAAAATACGAAAAGCCGACAGTATCTGTCGGCTTTTGTTTTAAAAGGAGACAAAAATGGATAGCGAAAGACTTAAAAAGCAGCTGGATTTTCTTATCGAAGCCGATAAGATGAAAAGCCTTTACAGGCAGACATATATCATAGGCAACGAGAGCCGAGGTGCTTCAATGCGTGAGTTTGAGGGCGAGGAGCAGAAGTACAAACGCCGTGAGAACGATGCGGAGCATTCATTTCATCTTGCCCTGTTCGTGATAATGCTTGCCGAGTACGCAAACGAGCCTATAGACGTGCTTAAAGCTGTGAAAACCGTTCTTATCCACGACATTGTGGAGATAGACGCAGGCGACACATATTTCTTTGACGACAAGGGCTATGAGACCAAGCGTGACCGTGAAACAAGAGCCGCCGACCGTCTGTTCGGTCTGCTTCCCGATGAGCAGCGTGACGAATACCGCACCCTGTGGGAAGAATTTGAAGCGGGCAGCACACCGGAAGCACGCTTTGCCTCCTCCGTTGACCGTATGCAGCCCATGCTGCTGAACTATCTCAAGGACGGCATAAGCTGGCGTGAGCACAACGTAAGCTATGAGCAGGTCAAGGAGCGTGGAAAGTGCATAAAGGGCGGCTCCGAAAAGCTTTGGGAGCATATGGACGCTCTTTTTGATGATGTACATAACAAGGGTCTGCTGAAATAATATACTATATAAATGTGATATATGCCAAATCCCGACAGGTTTGCTGTCGGGATTTTCCGTTTCAATTCGGACAAAATTTGATTACAAATAGTTACACTTATAACGCCTGTTTGCAAAACCACGTATTTTCGGGCATTTTCACCATATCGGTGCTTTTATAATTTACAGAGATTATCTTATTGTCACGTTGACAGGAAAAAAGTTTTGTTGTATAATTTACAGTGTATTATCATCGGCTGGTGTACAGCCGTGTTCTGAAAGGAAGTCGGTTATGGATTCTGACGGGTGTAATATTATATCCGCTGTTGTGAACAGCACTGCCAATGGCAGCAGTCTTACCGCAGGTATCATCATCTGCATTGTGCTTATTCTTATAAGGGCGTTCTTCACCTGCTGTGAAACCGCCTGCACCGAGATAAGCGACGGAAAGGTAAAAAGCTTTGAAAACGAAAAGGGCGGCAAGGGTCTGCTTTACAGGCTCCTTTCTCACCCAAGCGAGCTTATCTCCGCTTTCTCCGCACACCGCATACTTAATGCATCAGTTCTCACCATAGCTGCCGAATGGACACTTTTTGCGCCGTTTTACAGCTGCTTTGCAGGTCTTTTCCCTGCTGAGGGAATGTCTCTCCCCGCATTCATCATCACCGAGCTGCTTATAATCTTCTGCACGGTGCTTGCCGCCGAAGTTCTTGGCGGAAGCGTTCCTAAGAAGCTTATCAAGGATCCCGACAGCTTTGCAGTCCGCTGCACTCCTGCCGTTAAGCTCATATATGTGCTGATGAAGCCCTTTACCCTGATAAGCAGCCTTGCAGCCAAAATAGCAGCTGCCGCATCCGGCAACCCCTCCGAGGACGCTGACGCAGTTACCGAGGAAGAAATACGCCTTATGGTGGACGCAGGCAATGAAACAGGCTCTATCGAGTCCTCCGAGCGTGAGATGATAAACAACGTTTTTGAGTTTCATGAGCTGTCGGTCAGCGATGTTATGACCCACAGAACGGATATCGTTGCGGTGGATATAGATGCCGAGATATCGGAAGCGGTATATACAGCCATAAACAGCGGCTTTTCACGCATTCCCGTCTATAGAGACAATATAGATCACATAGAAGGCGTGATATACGTCAAGGATCTTCTGTGCCTTATAGGTACTCATTCATCTGAAAGCATGACACTGAAAAGCTTTCTGAGAGATGCGGCTTTCGTTCCCGAAAGCTGTATGTGCGGCGAGCTGTTCAAGCGCTTCACCGCCAAAAAGCTCCAGATGGCTGTTGCCGTTGACGAATACGGCGGCACCGCAGGTCTTGTCACCATGGAGGACTTGGTCGAGTCCATTGTGGGCAATATCCAGGACGAGTACGACAATGAGGCTGAGGAGATAACCAAAATATCCGACAATACCTATACCATAAGCGGCACCGCTGACGCTGCCGACGTTATGGAAACTCTGGGCGCTCCCCTGCCCGATGACAGCGAATACGACACAATGAGCGGATTTATCACCGACCTGCTGGGTCGTATCCCCGAGGACGGCGAGACCCCCTCTGTCATCTACAAAAACATCACCTTTACAGTGCTTCTGGCGGAAGATATGAGAATCGTCAGAATAAAAGCGGTAATAAATAAAGAAGAAAAGGAGATAGAAAAAAATGATGAGATCAGCAAAGAGCAGAAAGATTAGTGCGGTAATGGCATTCGTAATGTCTCTTTCCGTGCTGGCTACAGGCTGCCAGAAAACCAGTGAGGATACAGGCAAGCTCCCCTCTCTCGATGAGGTAAGCATAACCACCACTGAGACCGAGGAAACCGACGTTCCCGAGGTAACTACCGTTCCCACCGAGACTACCACCGAAGCCACCACTACCACAGAAGTGACCACAGAGGAGACTGAGGAGACCACCGCTCCCACAGAGACCACTCCCGCCGAGACCTCCGCAGCAGAGACCTCCGAAACCAGTGCACAGACTTGGAGCGAGACCGAGATGTCCGCCACAATGTACGTTACCGAAAACTGCTACTCCAGAGAAAAGGCAATAATCGGCTCCACACCTATCTCCCAGCATTACGCAGGCGACACCGTTGAGGTCGTAGCCATCACCGACACCGAATACTATAAGCTTGCCGAGGGCGGATTTATCCACTCCGACTATCTTTCCGATACAAAGCCTGTTGTTACCACAGCAGCTACCACCGAGGCTCCCGCAGAGACCACAAAGTCTGACAGCGGAAACTCCGGTTCCGACAGCTCTTCTGACAGCGGTTCTTCCGAGAACTTCAACGCCGGCGGCGACCTTGATGATGCAAACTACAAGGTAAAGTCCTCCTCCAGATACGCTTATAAGCAGCTCAATGCTACCGAGCAGAAGCTCTATAACAACATCATTTCTTCCGTAAAGAGCCTGAGCAGCGTCGTTGACGTTCCCTCCGGTCTTACCACCGATGATGTTGTAAGAGTATATACTATCGTTTACAACAATGAGCCTCAGCTCTTCTGGATGGGCGGAAGCCTTTCCGCAGGCACATCAAGCGCAATCATCTCCTTCAAGACCTCCGACAAGAACGAGATAAAGGCAATGCAGAAGGAGATCGATTCCGCAGCTGCAAGCATCATCTCCAAGGCAAACAACTACAGCGGAACAGTTTCCAAGCTCAAGGTATTCTATGATTCGATCGTCCTCAAGAACGAGTTCAGCAAGTCCGATTCGGGATACAACTGCTCCATCTACAACGGTCTTACCGGCAACGGCGCTCTCCAGTGCGCAGGCTATGCAAAGAGCATACAGTACCTCTGCGACCTGGCAGGCATTGAAAGCACAGTTGTAGTGGGAACCGACAAGAACGACAACTCCCACGCATGGAACGTTGTTTACTGCGAGAACGGCTACTACAACCTGGACGCTACATGGGGCGACCCCATCAACCACTTTGATTCCAGCTACGTTCAGTACGAGTTCTTCCTCGTTCCCGATGCCTGGATACATAACATCACCCACTACAATGTAAATACCATGGTAAGAGGAAACGGCAACAAGATCCACCTTTTTGACCCTCCTGCCTGCACCAAGGAAGCATGCAACTACTTTGCAGCTTACAACAAGCTCTACAGCACCAAGTCCGAGGCTGAGTCCGCAATGTACGCAGCTATTGACGATGCAGCAGCCAACGGCAAGAACGTTGCCGAAATAAGAGTTACCGACAAGTCCATCTATGACACACTTATGAGCGACGATTACTTCAGAACATTCCAGAAGTACGCAAAGAAAAACCACTCCAACGTTACAAAGCTTATGAGACAGAGCTCCTTCACAGGCGGCGTTTACGTTGTACACTATGACCTGGTATATTAAAAGAGAAAAAGAACAATAAAAAGGAAGGTAATTTCAGAATGACTAAAAGAATAATGGCATTTGCAGCAGCTGTACTCATGGCAGCTTCCGTATTCACAGGCTGCGGCAGCAAGACTGAGGACGATGCTCAGGCGCAGACCTCCGTCAACGTTATCGAAAATGGCACCACCGCTCCCAGCGGCGAGGAAGTGACCACAGCCGAGGGCGGTTTCTCCGACCCCGCAGCTCAGCTGGGCGTTGAGACACAGCCCGGCGATGTTCCTCCCGAGGACGCCGAAAATCAGGAGACCACTCTCCCTCCCAACCATGAAGAGATCGTAAATATGATCGAAAACGGCGGCGGAACGGTCACCACCAAGGCTCCCATTCTCAAGGAGTACAACGTTGACTATACCACCCGCTACGGCTACAGCCAGCTGAACGATGCCGAAAAGAAGCTCTACGGAGAGATACTTGAAGCCGCAAACTCCATCAGAACAAGCCTGAGAGTTGACGACAGCGTTACCGATGAAATGTGGATAAAGGTTTACGGCTGCGTATATATGCAGGAGCCTCAGCTTTTCTGGCTCTCCTCCAAGAAGGTATCAAAGGGCAAGCTCTGGTACTGGGAGATAGACCCCGAGCTTATCGCTTCCATGCAGAAGGAGATCGACGCCACAGTCGGCAAGATACTTGCAGAGGCTGACGGCAAGTCCGATTACGAAAAGCTCAAGGTATTCCACGATTACATCGCACTCAACAACAACTTCGTCAAGGAGTCGGGATACAACCAGACCATCTACGGCGGATTTGTAAACGGCGAGATACAGTGTGAAGGCTACGCAAAGAGCATTCAGTATCTCTGCGACCTTACAGGCATCGAGAGCACCGTTGTTGTAGGCACAAACGAGTCCGGAGACTCCCACGCATGGAACGTTGTAAAGGTTGACGGCAAGTGGTACAACCTGGACACCACCTGGGACGACCCCATTCTCTCCAACGTTGTCAAGACCAATATCAGATACAGATACTTCCTCGTTCCCGACGAGTGGATACACAACAAGTCCCACTTCAATGTAAACAAGAAGACCACAGGAACTCAGGTGACTTATTTCACTCCTCCCGCCTGCACATCTGACGATATGAACTACTTTAAGGTAACAAAGCAGCTCTATTCAGATGAAGCTTCCGCAGACACCGCTCTCAGAGCAAAGCTTAAGGAATGCGCTGCAAGCAACACAAGAGCTGTTGAGATAAGAGTCACAAGCCAGGCTGTATATGACGCTGTTACCAAGAACCTGAAGGATTACGCTTCATGGATAAAGAGTGAAAACTCTGCGGTAACATCCGTTTCCTCCAACTGCGACCCCAACACACTGGTGATCGAGCTTGACCTGAGCTTCTGATAGCTGAAAATTACGGAGACGGCATGAAAACACACCAACGAATTGTTATCGGCGCACTGCTGTTTGTGCTGACGCTCCCGAATCTGTCAGGCTGCTCAAGAATTAACGAGGACTATTCATTGTCCGAGACCGTTACTTCTGCGGGCAGCCTGTCTGCTATTACGGGCAATGACCGGCGGTATATCTACTACAGCTCACTTTCACCAAAGGAGCAGCAGATGTATGATATCCTGCAAAATGCAGCGGAGAATTTTCAGCCTCAGGCGGTGTTCCCCGAAAAGCTCCCGCCTGAAACGCTGAAAAAGCTGTTTCTGGCAGTGTATTATCAGGAGAATATCTTCTGGCTCACCAGTAAGTTCTACCGCCCCGACAGTGACAGCGACACTCTGCGGCTCACTTATCGGTATGACGAGGAGGCCACTCATCAGATGCAGGCGGATATCGGTAAAACATCGTGGGAAATTTCCTCAGTCTTTGATGAAAGCACATCTGACTACGAAAAGCTGAAAGCCTTTCATGACTACATTGTCCTGAACTGCACCTTTTCCGATGATGAAAATACGGATACCACCCTGTACGGCGCTCTCTGCGGCGGATATTCCATGTGCGAGGGCTATGCAGCAGCATTCAATCTCCTTTGCCAAAAGTCGGATATCCCCTGCGTCACCGTAACGGGAACAGGCTCGGACGGCGCTTCCCACGCATGGAACAAGGTAATGCTGGATGGCGAGTGGTACAACGTTGACTGCACATGGGACGACCCCATACTCGACCCGCCCGACGAAAATTTTATCCGTCACTACTATTTTCTGGTAAGCGACAAGGATATTGAGGGCATTACCCATTTCCCCGACAATACGTACTTTTCATATCCGGAATGCAGTTCCGACAACAACTATTTCAGGCGTGAGGGACTGTATGCAGATTCTGCCGACAGCGGCATAGCACTGCTGTCATCAGCTGCGGCAGATGCAATTTCAGCAGGGCTTACCGATGCGGAAGCAAGATTTGCCGATGAAAAAGCGTATTATTCCGCCAAGACAGCACTTTTTGACAGAAAAAAGATACGGCAGGTACTGGAATATGCGGACAGCCGGGCAGATAAGCCTGCCGACAAAACGGTGATGACCAACAAATACGTCCGCTACTGCAATGACAGCCTGCTGATAATCCATATAACGATGATCTGCGAAGATACAAGGTAAATGCAATGATAAAAAGAAAAAGAAATGCCGCTGTCATAGCCGCTGCACTTATGGCGGCAACGATGCTGGGCGGCTGCGACACAAACGATAACACTCCGCTTCCCACCGATACCGTAACCGAAACTCAGGCGGAAACATCTGTAACAACTGCAACAACAGTCAGTGAAAAGCCGCAGGAGACCGCTGTTTCCGATAGTACCGAGACTGTGGCAGAGACCACTGTGCCGGAAAGCACCGCCGCTAACGAAACACCCGAAACAACAGTTTCGGAAAGCGAAGCTCAGGAAGAAGCATCTGAAACTACCACTGTAAGCATCGCCGTTGAATCGAAGACCGTTTCGGAAGAATCAACGGAAAAAGATATGGACTGGTCAAGCTCAGCCATAGCTTTTTCCGCTGCGGGCAATCCCGTATATTTCCCCGCAAACGGCGAAAAAAGCCCCTACACAGGCAGAAAGGCCATCGACCACCCCTACAGCTATTACACCCTGAACGACAGGCATCAGAAAATATACGACGAGCTTGTAACAGCCCTGCTTGACTGCGAAAGCAGCATAAAGTTCAGCTATTACGACGAAGTAACCTTCGATGACCTTTTCAGCATTTATCAGCTTATCTACAACGATGAATACAGGCTTTTCTACATCTCTCCCACCATCGAATACACACAGGACAAGACCACAGGCTTTGTGACCCAGATGCGCCTGCTCTACAATTATGACGCCGATGTTATCGCCGACATGAAAGCGGAGGTCGAGGAGGAAGCTGAAAAGATACTTTCCCAAATAACCCCCGACATGAGCGATTATGAGATAGTAAAGCTTTTCCACGACTCTGTTATAATCTCCTGCAAATATTCGGGCGAGGCTGAAAATCCCAACACCATTTATGGCTGCCTTGTGGATAAGGAAGCCCTTTGCCAGGCGTATTCCCAGACATTTACCTATCTGTGCCACCGTGCAGGCATAAAAACGCTGGTGGTGCTGGGCGTTGCCAACGAGCCGCATATGTGGAACATCGTGGAGATGGGCGGCGATTATTATCACATCGACCTTACCTGGGACGACCCCGACAGATCACGCAATCCCGACTCGGTGCGCTATGATTATTTCGGACTTACCGACGAGCGCATAAGAGAGCTTCGTCAGGTAGATGACTATGAGTATGAAGTTCCCGCCGCAAACGGCACAAAATATCAGTATTACAGCTACAATGACCTTGTTGCCGCCGATACGGAGGAAGCCAAGGCGATAATCACCCGTGAAGCCCTCAAAGCCGCAGAAAACGGCAGCTCAACAGTTCAGTTCATGTGCGCAGACAGCGAAGCATTTGACGAAATAACCTCAGCCCTTTTCAGCAATGCGCAGGGCAACGTCATAACCGTTCTGGAAGCGGCAAAGAAGCAGGCTGCAAGGCTTTTCAACACCGAATCAGTTTACCACAACAGCAACGAAAATACCCTCACCGTAAAAATATTTCTTGATTACCTTGATTGACCACGGAGGCTCCCGAGATGCAAAGCAGCGGTATCTACAACAGAATAAAGCTGATACTGGCAGCGGGCATTGCCATTGTTCTGTCTGCCTGCTCCCGGGAAGGAGTCCCCGACACAGGTGACGTGAGCTACACTATCATCTCAGGCGGAACCGCTGTGACCACAGAGGCTCCCGCCGAGACCGAGGATATCTACGCCGATGTTTCCGATACGAAGCTGTATATTCCCGAACACATGGTCACAAAATACGCTTCCCTCGATTACGACAAGCGTATGCAGGACGTTTACGATGACGTGGTGGATACCATGCAGAATTTCCGCACCAAATCCTACGTCCCCCTGACCATAAGCACCGAGGACTACGTTAAGGTGCTGGAAACAGTCCGCTGCGAACAGCTGATGCTATTCTATCTCCAGAACCGCTACGCAGGGGATTTTGACAGCACGGTGCAGACCTATGAGATGAACTTCTCGTATAAGTACAGCATAAAAGAAGTAAACATCATGCTTATGGAAACGGAAAAGGCGGCAAAGGAGATAATGACCCTCACCGACCCGTCCATGTCCGATTATGAAAAGCTGAAAATTTTCCACGATTACCTTGTGCTCAACGTGGAAAGCTCCACCGATGACCCCACTGCCGATTCTATCTACGGCGCTCTTGTAAATAAAAAAGCCCTCTGCGAGGGATATGCAAAGGCTTTTTCCTACCTGTGCAATCTGGCAGGGATAGAAAATATGATAGTCACAGGCTATACGGACGTTGACCATATGTGGAACATGGTAAAGCTGGAGGGCAAGTGGTATCACATAGACGTGGGCTGGGACAAGCCCTCGGCGGCGCTGTCGGAAAGATATCCCGATATGGTGCTGTACCAGTATTTCCTCTCGGAAGACTCGATAATGGAAAACAACCGCATCATAAGCAATATGCTCTGCGACCCGCCTGTGGCGGACAGCTCCGATATGTACTACTTCAACGTGGAAAACAAGTATGCCAAGACCTACGATCAGGCGCTGGAGATAATAGAGCAGTCCTGCCGCCGCTGCATAGATTCGGGAGAAAAGTATTTCATGATAAAGCTTGACTCCTCAAATCTGTATCTGCAAACCACCTCCGACCTGATAAAGCCCGACAGCGAGGGCGTGACGGACATTGACAGGATAGTCCGCTCCCTTAATTTCAAGGGGCAGATAAGCTATATTGACTATTACAAGGCTTATCGGATAATCATATTTGTATTGGAATAAGCGCTCTATGGGTCTCATAGAGCGTTTTTCTTATAAGTAAAGCGCACAAATTAAAAAATCAGCACAAATGAGAGCAAGGCAAAGGTCAACTGGGGACGGAGCCATCTGGTCGTCCTCCGCAGAGGTAAACTACGTTTACCTGCTAAATCCGTTTGATGGCGGACAAAATAATCAAGTTGGTGACGCAATTTAATGCACATTCTTACAAATTTGCTCACTAATTAGCTAAAGAACGCCAGATAAAAAAACGGAGCGAAGCCCAAACCCATAAACATAGCTATAGAAAAGAGTGCAAATAAACGAAAGGGGTTCGGTCTCCGGTGGCAAGCAAAATGTAGGGGGATAAAAAACGGTAGGGAATAGGGGTTCAAGGAAGA
>ERZ773114.1060-NODE-1060-length-30715-cov-6.719048_pt1 | contig 30715 bp, 23 predicted proteins | sample MGYA00580564_ERZ773114 | MGnify/ENA primary metagenome ERZ773114 (study PRJEB29015, sample SAMEA2737836) | human gut metagenome | biome: human gut; feature: human-associated habitat; material: faeces | place: China | collected 2012 ... | reverse complement strand
TCATAAATGATTTTTCTGCCATCTATATCCTCTCCTTTCCCTAAAATTCCTGCCGTTCTCTCCTTCCCGTTCTGACAGGCAACCCTTTTCGGCGCTGTGCCAGTCCCTCTACATAAGGAACGCTCGCTTCTTTTTTAAAGGTCATGGCGTTTGTTCGGTTTGAACGGTCATTCAATTTTAACTCTTTTTGTTTAAGTTCTGTTTTTATGATACTAAATAAATTCCGTTAAGTCAAGTGGTTTGCAGAAAAATCTTAACTTTTTTTATTTAAGTCCCGCTTGCTATTCCTATTTCATCATGTTATACTAACTTCAACAGAAATGTTTAGTATCGGAGGTTTTATTATGGCAATTGGCAAAAGAATCCGCTTTTTCCGCAACCGGAAAGGCATGACACAGAAACAATTAGGCGAACTCCTCGGTTTTCTGGGAAAGACCTCTGATGTCCGTATGGCACAATACGAATCAGAATCCAGAACACCGAAACAAGACCTTGTAAAAGAAATGGCACATCTCCTCGATGTAAGTCCTCGTGCAATCACTGTGCCGGAAATAGACAGTTATATCGGACTTATGCACACGCTTTTTGCGTTGGAAGATATGTATGGCTTAAAAATCGGAGAGATTGACGGAGAAGTGTGTCTGCGGTTAGATAAATCTGCCGGAACAACCTACACCACTATGTTTGATATGTTCCATGCATGGCAGGAACAAGCTGAAAAGCTGAAATCCGGAGAAATCACTCAGGAAGAATATGATCGGTGGCGGTATAATTATCCCAAAAACGACAAATAAAAAACCAACGAAAAAGGCCTTACCAAATTGATTTCACTCAATTCAGTAAGACCTTTTTGTTGGTTTCACACATATTACCTGCTAACCACAAGATTCCGGATAAATAATGCCAAAATCTCTCGTGTTATCATTTTGTTATCAAATAGAACTTTCTTTGCTCTGAAATGCCCTGTTTATAAGGGATTCCAGAAAATTTTTATTATTCAAACTCGATAGTTCCTGGCGGTTTGCTGGTCAGATCATAAAATACACGGTTGACTCCGCGAACTTCGTTGATGATTCTGCTCATGACGCTCTGCAGTACTGCAAATGGAATTTCTGCCGCTTCGGCGGTCATAAAGTCGACGGTATTAACTGCACGAAGTGCAACTGCATAGTCATACGTTCTTTCGTCACCCATTACACCAACGGAACGCATGTTGGTCAGGGCTGCGAAATACTGGTTCGGCATCCAGGATGGAGCTTTGCCATTTTCTTTCTTGTAAGCAGCTACTGCCTTGTCCACTTCTTCCCGGTAGATGGCATCGGCATCCTGTACGATGCGGACTTTCTCAGCATTGACTTCACCGATGATTCGGATACCAAGACCCGGGCCCGGGAATGGCTGACGGAATACCAGATGCTCCGGAATTCCAAGCTCAAGACCGGCTTTACGAACCTCATCTTTGAAGAGGTTACGCAATGGCTCGATGATTTCCTTGAAATCAACATATTCCGGAAGACCACCTACGTTATGGTGGGATTTGATGACAGCGGATTCTCCGCCAAGACCACTTTCTACCACATCTGGATAAATGGTTCCCTGTGCCAGGAAATCAACGGCTCCGATTTTCTTTGCTTCTTCTTCAAAGACACGGATAAATTCTTCACCGATAATTTTACGTTTTGCTTCCGGCTCTGTTACTCCGGCAAGCTTGTTATAGTAACGCTCCTGGGCATTTACACGGATGAAGTTTAAGTCAAACTGACCGTTCGGTCCGAATACATTTTCCACTTCATCTCCCTCGTCTTTACGAAGAAGGCCATGGTCAACAAATACGCAGGTAAGCTGCTTTCCGATTGCTCTGGATAAAAGACCTGCTGCCACAGAAGAATCCACTCCACCGGACAATGCCAGAAGCACTCTTCCGTTGCCAACTTTTTCACGGATTTCCTTGATGGTATTTTCCACAAAGGAATCCATTCTCCATGTTCCGGCACAGCCACAGACACCACGCACGAAGTTGTGGAGCATCTTGGTTCCCTCTTTGGTATGGAGTACCTCCGGGTGGAACTGGATGGCATAGAGATTTTTTTCACAGTTTTCTGCGGCTGCCACCGGGCAGTCTGCAGTATGTGCTACGATTTCAAAACCAGGTGCTGTCTTTGAAATATAATCAAAATGGCTCATCCAGCAAATGGTCTTTTCTTCTACATTCTGGAATAATGGTGAATTCTTATCTACCATTACTTCTGTCTTACCATATTCGCGAACCGGTGCTTTTTCTACCTTGCCGCCCAACACATGCATCATGAGCTGTGCGCCGTAACAAAGTCCCAGAACCGGGATACCAAGTTCAAAAAGCTCTTTGCTGCAAGTTGGTGAATCTGCCTCATAACAACTATTTGGACCTCCGGTCAGGATAATTCCCTTCGGGTTCATCGCTTTGATTGTCTCGATATCCGTGCGGTAAGAATATATTTCACAATATACATTGCATTCACGGACACGTCTTGCAACCAGCTGGTTGTACTGTCCGCCAAAATCAATGACAATAACTTTTTCCTTATCCATGGACGTTTTTCCTCCTAATTTTTGCTGAGACTCGCCCAGCGTCTAAATTTTATTATAGTTGAGCCACCCTGGAAAGACAAGCCCTATTTTGTTTTCGCAAGATATTCTGAGTTGTTATTTAGGGCAGCACATAATTCTTTATTATATGGAAATACTCCCTGTATGCGTAAAGATTATCTGATTAAATCCATCACACAATATATTTTCTTTTTCTTTCTGGGAGCATTCCTTGGATACCTGTGGGAAGTGCTGCTTTTTTATGTACAGGATGGGGTTTTCTGTAACCGTGGCTTTCTCTATGGTCCATGGCTTCCGGTCTATGGTGTGGGGGCTGTCCTGATGCTGCTTATTTTAAGACGCTTTCAGAAGCATCCGGTCAAAGTCTTTTTTCTTGCGGTGCTTCTCGGCTCTTTCGTAGAACTTTTTATCGGATGGTTCCTCGCCCAAGTTTTCCACCTGCGTTACTGGGATTATCACGATTATCCACTGCAGCTTGGCGGTTATATCTGTCTTTATTCTGCACTGGGATTCGGCATCGCCGGTGTGCTCTGGGTCTGCGTGTTTGCGCGGATTGCATCTCATTTATGGAAAAAAATGCCAGTATCCCTACAACGCATTTTTCTTACGCTGCTGATACTGGCATTTCTTTTTGATTGCGCCGCCGCACTGATTTTTCCCAACGCCGGGCACAATATTACGTTTTCTTAATTTTATTCTTCCATTTCAGCCATGGTTGGATAAGAGGCAATGGCTCCGGCTTTCTGTACACTCTTTGCACAATAGCGGTTAGAAAAATCAAGGTATACTGCCATCTTATCCGAAGTCAGTTCCGGCAAATCTGCTTCCGTCACACCATCTTTATAAAGCTGATACAGGAAGGAGCCGATAAATGCATCCCCGGCTCCGGTGGTATCCACCGCCTTTACTTTCTCTCCCTTGCTTTGTGCCTTTGCTTTCTTCGTATAACACTCTGCTCCATCTGCTCCCCTGGTATAAATAAGGAGACAAACATTTCCTACAAAAAGTTTTTCTTTTGCTGCTTCAATCGAATCCTCTCCAGTCAGGAAATAAAGTTCCTCATCCGAAAGCTTTAATACATGTGCCAATGGGAGGAATTCCAGCACTGCTTTCTTTAAATCTTCCGGATTTTCCCAGAGTGCAAACCTGAGATTCGGGTCAAAGCTTATAATTGCACCAGCCTCTGTTGCGGCTTCAATCGCCTTTTTATGTGCTTCCTTCATTGGAAAATCTCCCAGCGAAACGGAGCAGAAATGCAACGCATAAGCATCCTTAAACCAATCCGCTTCTACTTTTTCTTTTGAAAAAAGCATATCGGCTCCCGGCTTCCGGTAAAAAGAAAATTCACGGTTACCATCTTCCTTTAAAGCCACAAAAGCAAGTGAAGTATTTGCCTCTTTTGTACGAAGTACATGACTGGTTCCGATTCCGTTTTCTTCCAATGCTTCTTCAATTTTATCGCCAAAAGGATCATCTCCAAGCTGCGTTATCATCTCAGATTTACCACCAAGTCTGGTAAATGCACCGCACACATTCGCCGGTGCACCACCTACTTTCGGGCAGAATCCCAGGACATCTTTCATAGGTCTGCCGCTTTCCTGCGGAATAAAATCAATCAGTGCTTCTCCGATTGCATACAGTTTTTTCTCCATCTGATCTGTCTTCCTCTTTTCACCATTTTCTAACTATGTTCAATGGTAAATGTTTTCTTCACAAGGTCTGCCTTTAATAGTGCATAATCTGCTCCGCTGCTTCTTCGAATCTCAAGCAGTCCCTCTTCTGGAAGTTCTACTGCAATATCACCTTCCACATCAAATGCCGGATGGCTGTTGCGGAATTCCATTAATTCCAAAAGCTTCTTTACCACCGGACGCTCTACTTCTTTTGCAATCTCTTCCTTCAAATAATAGTGGCGGTTAATATTTCTACCTTCCTTTGTTGCTTCCAAAAGCTCCAGGTCATTGCTGCCTGCCAGCATGCCTACATAGTAGACCTGCGGAATTCCAGGTGCAAAGAACTGGATTGCACGGGCAAGAAGATAAGCATCATCCTGATTTCCAAGTGCAGAATAGTAAGTTGTATTCACCTGATAAATATCAAGGTTATTGTAGGCTGCCGTATTATAGATTTTCTTGACATTCGCTCCTTCGGAGAACATCATTTCCTTTGTGCGGTCAACCTCTTCATCCGGCATCAGATCTTTCACATCCACAATTCCGATTCCATCATGGGTGTCTAACGTGGTAAACTGATGCTTCGGACTCATTTCCAGCCATTTTTTAAGATAAGTTCCCTTTCCAAAGTAAAGGGCGTTTAATACCAGCACCGGAAGTGCAAAATCGTAAATCCAGAAATTCTGATTGGCAATTTTCATCTGAATACTATAATGCTCATGAATTTCCGGCAGAATTATCACATCATGTTTCTTTACGATTTCTTCAATTCGATGCAGGAGATTCCAGATTTCCGGTTCCACAAAGAAACAGCTTGTATTCGCTTTCTTTACGGCATAAGCAAATGCATCCAGCCGGATAATGGAAGCATTTTTACTGCACATCAGTTCCAGTGTATCTTCCATAAATTTCTGAACAGCTTTAGATTCCACATTTAAATCAATCTGCTCTTCTCCAAAGGTACACCAGACCTTCTCGCTGCTTCCGTCAGCAAAGTCCGCATCAATATAAGGTGCTCTTGGTTTCCTTTTATAAATCAAATCAACCTGTTCTTCTGTCGGTTCTCCGTTTTCCCAGAAATCCTTGTATCGAATGAAGAAATCCTTATATTCCGATGCATCCTTTTTCTCTAAGAAATCTTTAAAATACGGAGACTGTCTGGAAATGTGGTTGACCATAAAATCAAACATCAGATAATATTCTTCTCCAATTTTGCGTACATCTTCATAGGTTCCAAACTGCTCGTCTACCATGTCATAACGCATCGGTGCAAATCCCCGGTCTGCCGAGGACGGAAAGAACGGAAGAATGTGTACGCCACCTACTGCCTTATGAAAATAAGTTTCTAACATTTCTTTTAATTCAGAAAGATTTTTTCCAAGACTGTCTGCATAAGTGATCAGCATAATTTTATTTGTCAGTTTCAAGTTTCTTCCCTCCTTTTATCGTAAATGTAAATTCATATTTTCCCGGCTGTTCCATCCGGTACTGCGGATGTGGTTTGGAAAGCCAGCTATCGTCGCCGCCAACTCCCATCTGATGGAGCGACGAACGGAGAATCGTATATTCACTATCCGGCAGCTCGTAAAGATGTCTGGCATTTTCCAGTTCATGCGGTGTATATGGCAACGCTGAAAAATCCATTTCTTCTGCACTAATCCGAAGTCCATAACCATTCTCATCTTCGATTACTGCTTCTCTGACACCACTACGTCCGCCACTTTCCTGCGGAGCAAGGTATTCTGACAGATTTTCCTTTACGGAAAAATGGAATTTTCCAAGTCTGCTGCCCTGACGGCGGTCCCAGTAATTTTCTTCCGGACCGTATCCGTAGTAAGTTACTTTATCATATTGCTCCGGGATTCGAAGCAGCATACCAAATTCCGGCATTTCATGGGTCTTGATTTTCTCATCGGCTTCATATTCCATATGGATGGTGAGTGCTCCGTCTCTTCTGATACCATAAGTCACCCTGCACTCATTTCCTGGGATGTTCTCTCCCGCATCAAAGAGACGGTATACATAAGAAATTTCTGCACCATCCTTTGTTTCTTTCAGCTCTGCCGGCATTGCTTTTGCATACATGCTGGCTGTCTTCCAGCATCCGCAACGCAGCGGCATTCCACTTCCCTTGTCATTGTCCGTCGGTGCCCGCCAGAAATTCGGTCTTGGGACAGATACAATAAATTCTTTCTCTTCTACCTGATAAGAGGTCAGTCCGCCACCTTCTTTTGCAAAAAGCATTTTTATATTCCCTGCTCTCACGCCGATATTCATAAGTCCATCAACCAGCTCAAAATCTTCTGCTTCTTTGATTACTTCTTCCGGAGCTTCCTTTTTTCCTACATACTGGCCAAAGGCAAGCTCATATCCGGCTTTCGCCCATGCAGTATCTTCTTTGGTAAGTAAGGAGGCGGTCACCGTAAATTCTCCGGCTATCTTAAGCCCCTTGGAAAGGCTGCTGATATCTATCGTCTCTTCTTCCTGTGGTGCTGCCTGAAGTTCATAAGCATTCTCTGCACATACGCCGTCTTTTGTTGCAAAAACAACTTTTAATATATAGTTTTTTAAAGAAATAAATAAATTTTCGTTTTTTACAATAACCTTTGTTTCCTCCGGCAAAAGCTTTACACTCTGATATTGGAATTTTACTTCCTGCATCTTTGGAGACACCTTACGGTCAGCATAGAGAAGTCCATTTCCACAGAAGGTTCCATCATTCGGACGGTCTCCGAAATCTCCGCCGTAGGCTAAATATTTCTCGCTCTTTTTATTGGTAAGATAAAAGCTCTGGTCAATAAAATCCCAGATAAATCCGCCCTGATATCGTGGTTCTTCTTCTGTAAGGCGGATATATTCGTCCATTCCACCGGTGGAATTGCCCATGGAATGCATATATTCGCAACTGATTACCGGTTTTGTCTTTTCATTGACAACGGCTTCACCCTCTCTTAAATATTTCCGCAGTTTTTCCGCCGGAGCATACATAAAGCTCTTCACATCAGAAGTATCCGGATAAGTATCATCAAAGGTAATGCCCTCATAATGCACCAGGCGTTCGGAATCATTTTTCCGGAAGAACTCTGACATTTCATATAAATTGCTTCCGCCACAGGACTCATTTCCGCAGGACCAAAGCAGAATGCAGGCATGGTTCTTGTCCCGCTGATACATGGAGTTAGCGCGATCTAAGACATTTTCTCTCCACTCTGCTTTGCTGCCCGGTATCGTCTCACTCATCGGTGCCTTTCCTACTGTTGCAAGGAAACAATCCGCATGGGACTCAAGGTTCGCCTCGTCTATCACATATAACCCCAATTCATCGCAAAGTTCATAGAAATAACTCTGATTTGGATAATGTGAAGTCCGCACTGCATTGATATTATTCTGCTTCATGATAAGAAGGTCATGGAGAATTTCTTTTTTTGTAATGCTTCTTCCATGATTACAGCTTAATTCATGGCGGTTTACACCACGAAATACAATACGTTTTCCATTCATGCACATAATGCCATTTTCCATAGCAAAATGCCGGAAGCCAATGCGCTGTTTTATTACTTCTGTTACGGTATCATCGGAGTCTGTTACTTCTATATATAAGGTATAAAGATTCGGCTCCTCCGCGCTCCAAAGCTTCGGTGCTATTATTTTTAACTCTGTTCCAGCTTCTGTATAAACTGTCTCCGTCTTTGCGACACATTCCTTTTTATCATCATATAAGGAAACATGCAGCTTGCAGCCGGTATCTGCACCGGCTCCTACCGGCTCTTTCTCCTGCCAGTTTTCCTGTGCCGGCTTGTCTTCCTGTTCCGGTACACCCTTCCACTGCAATTTCAAAACTGCTTCTGTCAGATTATCCTGAAACTGCTGGCTTACCTTCAAATCATAGATATGATGTGCCGGCATACGACGCAGTGTCACATCACGGAAGATTCCGGACATCCGGAAGAAATCCTGACTCTCTAAAATACTTCCGGTGCAGAAATGAAAGACTTCTGCCGCCAGCTTATTTTCTCCCTCACAGACCAATTCTGTGATATCAAATTCTGCCGGTGTAAAAGAGTCTTCGCTATAGCCTGCAAATCTGCCATTTACCCAGAGTGCTATAGCACTTTCCACACCATCAAACCGGAGGGATAACCGGTCATTTAACATTTCTCCGGTCACTGTAAAAGAATGCACATACATTGCAACCGGATTATATTTCTTTGGAATCTCTTTGCCACGGACAGCTTCTTTTCCATCCCATGGATACTGGGAATTCACATACTGCAATTTGCCATAACCAAAAAGCTGGATGGAAGAAGGCACCATAATCTCATCCCAGTTGCTGCTGTCATAATCCTTACAATAAAAGCCCTCTATGACTTCCGCTAAGTTATTGGCATATGCAAATTTCCATCTGCCATTGAGGCTGGTGAGAAAACTGCTTTCCCCAGCGTCTGCCTCTTTTCCGGTTGCATAATATCCATGGTCTGAATGTGCCGGCATCCGCCGGATTGCAAAACAGTCTGGCTCATAAATTACATTTTCGTTAAATTCCATAGCTCTTCTCCTTTATGATTTTACAGAACCGGTAATTCCTTCTACGAAGTTCTTCTGTAATACGAAGAATATAATCAACATCGGAATTGTAGAAATCGTGACTGCAAGCATCATGCTTCCATAATCAATGGTATATCGTGCGGTCAGTCCAGATACCAGAATCGGCATAGTCTTGGAATTTTCATTCTGTAATACAATCAACGGCCACATATAACTGTTCCATGCATTCATAAAACTTACGATTGCTGCTGCTGCGTAGGTAGATTTCATAATCGGTAAGAACATTTTAAAGTAAATGCCCCATTCACCTACTCCATCAATCCGGGCTGCTTCAATGATTTCATCCGGAAATGATTTTGCTGCCTGGCGAAACATGAATATCATAAATGCAGTAGAAACGGTCGGTAAAATACATCCAACGGTTGTATTTAAAAGTCCCATCTTTCCAAACATACGGAACAGCGGAATTACAGTTGCAGCAGTCGGTACCATCATGGAAAGTAATAGGATGGACATAATTTTATTTTTGTATTTATCATGAAATTTCTCGAATCCATAACCTGCCAGTGAGCAGACAAATACATTTAAAACCATGGAAACCACTGCGTTCCGGATGGAATTCCACATTGCCTGTGAAAGAACCGTTGTATCCAGAAGAGATTTTAAGTTTTCCATCAGGTAATTGCCCGGAAGAATTTTTCCTGCAATGACATCCACACTTTTATTGGTTCCACTGACAATCATCCAGTACATTGGGAAGATGGAAATGATTGCGACCAGAATCAGGAATACATATTTCCAGAAATATACGAATTTTCTTTTACTCATTTCTCATCACCTACTTTCATCTGAATAAAGGCAAGGATTGCCACCAGGATAAATACTACATAAGAAATTGCAGATGCATATCCAAAGTTTGGATTTCCTGCAAAAGACAAATTGTATATGTAGTGGGATATTGTCATGGACGTATTTGCCGGTCCACCATTGGTAATATTCATAGACTCATCGAAGAGCTGTAAGGTTCCATTGGTTGACATAATTGCTGTCAGTAAAATTGTCGGACGAAGCATCGGGATTGTAATCTTAGTAAACTTCTGGAATGCATTGGCTCCATCTACAACTGCTGCTTCATAAATAGAACTGTCAATATTCTGCAATGCTGCCAGGAAAAATATCATATTATAACCGGTCCATCTCCACAATAATGCCAGTACGATTACAATTCGTGCGGTCCAGGTATTTCCCAGCCAGTTGATTGGAGATGCAATCAGATGCAGATTCGTAAGAATCGTATTGATGAATCCGTCCACAGAGAAAAGAGAACGGAAAATAATAGAATACGATACCAGGGAAGTAGTACATGGTAAGAAAATTGCAAGACGGAAAAACCATTTTCCTTTTAATCTCTTATCATTCAAAAGTGATGCCAAGAACATTGCCATCACCAGCATGATTGCTACTTCTAAGATCAGATAAATAAAAGTATTGCTTAATGTCATTTTAAAAATTTTATCCTGGAACATTCTTTTATAATTAGAAAATCCGGTAAAAATCATGTTCGTTCCGCTTCCGCGTTTTAAGGATAAAATAAAGGACTGTATCATCGGCACGAAATTGAATATGACAATCATTATCGATGCCGGTATTACGAATGTCCATCCCATAATCTTTCTTTTCTTCGTTTTCACTGTTGTACCTCCAATTCGTATCGACTTTACAGCTTTCCCTTCTTCTTGAAAATTCTGCCTGCACAGCAGCTGCTATGCAGGCAGTTTGTAAAGTGCTAATGCTAATTTATTCGCTCATCGCAAATGATACAGTATCATCTGCTTCTTTTAACGCTTCCTGAATATCCTGTCCCTGCTGAATCTGGGTAAGTGCTGTTCCAAGTGCGGATTTTGCTTCCTCCCAGTACTGGCCTAATGTGATAGCCGGTACTTCAGCACCATAGTTGGCAAATTTCTCATAAATCTTATCGCCACCGAAGAATTCATTTTCCTGTGAGTATGCATCACTTTCTGCTGCCGGAAGGTAGGTTGCTACTGCACCGGTAGTAGGAAGAATAGTATCATAAAGCTCCGTGCTGCTTGCAAATGTGTTCTTTAAGAAATCGATAGCAAGATCTTTGTTTGGTGAGTCATTCATAACCATCCATCCTGCACCACCATTGTTACTGTAGTTGGTTGCATTTGGAGCATTGTCCAGTCTTGGCATTGTAGTAACGCCCCAGTCACCGGACTGATCTTCCTGCGCCTGAATGGTACTTGTAATCCAGCATCCATTGATTACGCTTGCTACTGTTCCGTTGTTAATGGTTCCAATATACTGATCCCAGTCATTTACTTCTACTAAAATTCCCTTGTCAACCATGGTCTCATAATCTTCTACAGCTTCTGCAACTACATCATTTCCTGCAAAATTCGGATTGCCGTCTTCATCAAACATGCTGTCTCCTGCACTTCTTAACATTGCAATCAGTAAGTCAGGTCCACCAGCCTGTGCGCTTAATAATGGTTTTCCGGTCTTTGCTAATACATCTTCACCAAGTTCAATGAATTTGGACCATGTAATATCGGTAAAGTCATCGATAGAATAACCAGCTTCACCGATTACATCGGTACGAATATATAATGCGGTTACACCACTGTCGAATGGTACATTGTAATTCTTTCCATCTACTGTTCCAATTGCTGTTTTATAACTTGCAAATTTGGAGAAATCGATTCCGGAATCAGATAAATCTGCAAATAAGTCCGGATAGTTCTTTACATTATTTAATAAAGCAGTGTCATTCATAAGAATGATGTCTGGCAGTGTATCGGTCTGTCCAGAGGTTGCTGCTGTTGTAAGCTTGGTCTGAATATCCTCCCAGGATGTTTCTACTACATTTACGTTTACATCCGGATGGTCTTTCTGATAAATCTTTTCTGCCTCTTCCATTGCCGGAATATTAAAGGTTGCATCCCAGCACCAAACGGTCAGTTCGTTTGAAGATGCTTCGGTATTTGAAGCGGAATTGTTTCCATTATCAGAGCTGCTGGTGGAACCACATCCAACCATTCCAATTGTCATTGCTGCAGTAAGAATTGCAGCCAAAATCTTTTTCTTCATTTGTCTTCCTCCTGTCATTGTAAAAAGTATCTCTTCCCCGTTCCTTATATTTTCTTATCGTGAACGCGTTTCACTTGATTACATTTCTAATATAATACCTCTTTTGCAAAATGTCAAGCGGTTAACATACAAAATGTTAGATTTTCACAAGATAGCGTCCTATTTTTTGTTCATAATGCACTAATATTAACCAATTTATCCGGTTTTATCACAAAAAATAGTTCTTAATTCATGTCAACCGAGGAACACGAACCAGGAACTATCATTTATTCTTTTATTTACTTATTATTTCTGTCAATCTATTACTTTTCTTTTGTTGTACCGCGCTTCATAAGGCTGACCGGAAGTACCACCTTCGCCGGCATTACGCCGCCACCGCGTTTTTTTAAGATAGCATCCACTGCTAACTGTGCCATTTCCTTAATCGGCTGCCGGATGGTTGTCAGCATCGGATTTACCAATGTTGCAATATTGACATCATCAAAACCTACAATCTGCACATCCTCCGGAACCCGCTTTCCAAGAGCACTGCATGCCTGAATGGACTGGGCTGCAATAACATCACTGCTGGCAAAAATCCCATCCATTTCCGGATATTTCTGCAGTGTCTGCTTGATATTTTCCAGATATTCCATCACACTGTAGGATGCCTCGCTTGTCTCTATTTCATGATGCCGGATTCCATATTTCTCACAGACTTCCCGAAAACCTACACAACGTCTGTCTGCCGGCATCACCTGACGCTCTACTCCACTGAAATGTACAATTTCTTTACATCCGCATTTAGCAAGATGCTCTGTGGCAAGCACTCCGCCCATATAGTTGTCACACTGAATATTGCAGTCCCCCAATGCATCATCACACTCTATGGTAACAATTGGAATATTCAGGTTCAGGAATTCATTGGCACTTACCGTTCCACTGCACAATATAATTCCCGCCACCTGATTACTCTTAAACATCTCTACATATTTCCGTTCGTTGCTGCGCTCCTCCTTGGAATTGCAGACAATCATTTTATAATTCTCTGCTGCTGCCGCTGATTCAATATTGCTTAAAAGCTTTGCAAAATACGGATGAACGATATGCGGTACGATTACGCCAATCGTGCTGGTATGCTGTTTTGAAAGAGAACGGGCTACCTCATTGGGCTGATAGCCTATCTCCTTCATGACATCATATACCTTCTGCCTGGTCTTCTCACTGATATATCCACGGTTATTAATTACTCTCGAAACAGTCGTAACAGTTACCCCTGCCCGTTCTGCCACATCCTTTAACGTACTCAAAATTGTCTCCCTTCTCCTTGGTTATTACTATAACGATAGCACTTTTATATCATTATGTCAACATGACATATCAACCAGTCATATGCTGATGAAGATATTTTTCTCTCGTTGCCAGTCCCCCACGGATATGACGCTCCGACTTATTGACGTCCAGCACTTTCCTTGCTTCCCGCGCCAGAGTCGGATTCACCTGGGATAAACGTTCTGTTACGTCCTTATGTACCGTGCTCTTACTGATTCCAAACTGCTTTGCGGTCTGACGCACTGTCGCATTGTTATCTATAATGTATTTGGCTATTTCTACGGCTCTTTCTTCTATATAGCTTTTCAAAGAAAATCCCCTGCAATACTTGTTTTTACATTGTATGCAGAGGATTTGCTTTTATGTATGGCTTTTTATCTCATCTATATTCTATTTCAAATAACCCTTTTTCCCTGTGAATACTACTGCCGCTCCGCATAATGCCAAGAGTGCAAGCAGATATCCAACCGGTGATTCATCACCTGTTTTCAATACTTTTGTTTTCTGTGCTGTGATCTGGTCTGCAGTTGCATTATTACTTCCATTTGTTGTATCAGCTTTCTTCGCAACGGTAAATTCGGCGGTTGCTTTCTTTTCTTCCCCACTGATAGAAGACACAATCGCAACCGTATGCTTTCCGGTAGCAAGGCTTTCTAAGTATTCTGCAGTAAAGGTGACAATGGTAGAGCCTTCTGTTACCGTATAGTTTTTCGCATCTACTACGGTGCCATCCACTTCTACACGAAGGAAGCTGCTGATACCGGCGTCACTGCGGAAACGAAGCGTTGCACCACTTTCCTTTGTCCATTCTCCACCGGCACCTTCAATAATGACCGGTGTTGCCGGTTTATAATCCGGGTTCTTCTCATTACAGCCTTCCCGTCTGCAGGCTTCTGCATTGTTGCTAAAATCATGTCCTAATGGATTTCTGCTGGTAAATGTCTCTGTTCCCTTTGCCCCACACAGCTTACAGGATTTGTAGTAAACTGCCGGTGCCGTACAGGTTGCTGCTGTTTTCAGATAGGAATCTGATACTGTTTCCACCCATTCACCATGCTTGCATGTAATTGTAAATTCTTTTGTTGCTTTCGTATCTGTTCCAACTGTAATCTGTGCCTTATAACTGCCCGGTAACTTTGGTGCACCTCCAACAGCTTCTGCTCCGCTGTTGTCACTGTTGGTCTTTGTGTCTGTTCCACTCAGATAATATACGATTTCCGGAACCGGAAGATTAAGTCTCTTCCAGTCTTCGGATGTTGTTATATTGGCAGCTTTTGCTGTTCCATCATAGTCTGTATTCTCAGCTGATAAGGATAACCATAAAGATGCATCCTTCTCATCACAATCTCCCAGGCCGCTGCAGGCTGCAAGAATACGGCTTCCATCTTTGTTTTCATCCACGGCATAACTCCATGTATGACTGTGCTCCCACTCACCAATCAGGAGTGTTTTGGCAGATTTTTGACCTACTTCAATATGACCTCTCCAAACTTGTGGCGTATCTGTCAATTCTGAAATATCTGCCATCATAGCTGTAGAACCTTTCATTGACATGGCATCTCCAACTGTAATGCATGCATCACTTTTTCCATATCCATCTGATGTGAAAATGGCACCCCAGTCAAGTCCATCTGCAGTCGCATAAAGGGAACCATTTGGACTATTCTCAATACTTACACTTCCACATCCAAAAATTGCAAAATCACCATAGGTTCTGGATTCTTCTTTTATGCTGACCAGCTCATTGTTTCCAACCAGTGTAATATGAATGTTATCTACATAGCTTAATACATTATAAGAATAAGATTTTAATTTTAAATTAGAAAATGTCACCTTTGAAAAACTGTCAAGTGGTGGTTCATTATATTCTCCCAGCTCAATAATATCTGATGTGGGCTCCGCATTTTCATCCATTGCAATCGTAATGTCATCTGTCAGAATGGTAAGCGAATTTCTATTTCCAGATCCATATTTTCCATAGGTATAATCGACTCCTTCTACAATCGTCCCCGAATCCCTTGACAACGTAAATGGTCCTGCCTGAACCGAATTTGTGGCTGCCTTTGTCTCAACTGTCATCCCCTGCATAAGACCTGCCATCATCATCAACGCAAGGAACAAGGAAAATAAACTTTTCTTCTTTTGTTTCATGTACATCCTTCCCTTCTTAAATTACTTTTTTTCTTTCTTTTTTCACTTTTCACACTCTCAATGCTGTGTTACAATTACACTGTTATTTTACACCGCACATCAATGTACGATGCAATCATTTTACAAATTTTGCCGATATTTGAGAAAAGAAATATGATATGGAAATTTTTGAAGAGTTAAAGAGTGTTGCTTTGTCTTAAAATACCACAGTTCTAAAATACATGTTTTGCTTTTCTTTATGAAAGCCCGTCTTTCCAATGTTTGACAGTCTGCGCCGGTTGCCGGAATCATAAACTTATTTGCCAGAATGTCTAGACCTCCTTACGGGTTTGTGGAAGTATCTGTCGCAGACGGACAACCGGTGCAGCCGGTCAAAGCAACGGAAAGACAGCTTATGACCAAGCAAAACATACACTTAAGAACTGTTGGCATTTTAAGGCAATAAGCAAACCGTCTTTATTTCTCCAAAAATTTCTAAATCCATTCTTTTCACAATCACCGAATAAATAAAAAGGGGGAAAAATTTTGAAAGAACTGTTTTCAATTGGAGATGCCGCAGACTTTGTGGGCATCACAAGAAGAATTATTTTAAATTACGAAGCTCATGGACTGGTTTTTCCGGATGAAAAAGAAGACCCATACGGCAATCGTTACTATACCATTGATACACTGACGAAGATTCGAACCATCCGCTCGCTGCAGAATCTTGGCCTGTCACTGGATGAAATCCATGGCTACTTTGACAACTCCAACGACCTTTTATCCATGGTTCGAAGGCTGGAAGCTTTGCGGGATGAATTAAATGCCAATATCAAAGCCTTATACGAAAGAATCAATCAGGGATTTGAATCAATGGAAATCATTACAATTCCACCACAAACGGTGTACTGCCGCAAAACGGAAAGTGACAGCATCGCAGAAAAGACGAATCTTTTAAGAGAGGTTGCCTTGGAAGCACTGCAGAACTATGGGCCGGCACATACCGGGCAGATTTATTTTACGGAAGCTCCCATTACGGATGCAAAGGATATGTCCTTTTTTGCTGTTGTCCCGGCAGGAAGCAAGGGTGAGCACATTTTAAATCTCCCCGCCCAGAAAGCAGTCTGCCTCTATCATCATGGAGCGTATGAAGAATTGCCAGCAGTTCATGATATCCTTCTTTCTTATGCCAGGGAGCAACACCTTACACCGGTTGGCATCTTCCGCCACTGCTATTTAGAGGGACCGCCACAACATAAAGATAAAAGTAAATTTATTACCCAGGTACTGCTTCCGCTAGCATGTTCTAAATGACATGTATCCGGCTCCACCTGCCGCTTAGATACCGGACGCTGAATGCGATAGCACGAAGCGTCCAGTCGGCAAACATGCCAATCCACACCGCCATTGGTCCGAAACCACAGCTGCGGATCAGATAAACACACAGTGCAACACGGCAGAACCACATGGTAAGACTGGATAAAATCATGGAGAATTTCACATCTCCGGCAGCACGCATGCCATAAGCCGGGATAAATGCCAGCACCCATACAATCGGTTTTACAATCGTAATTGCTATTATCATTTCCATGCAGAGGGAGGCACTTTCTGCTTCCATTCCAGCTAAAAATGTAACCGGCTTTGTCAATAAAAATACCACTGCACAGGAAATCAGAATAACAATTTCTGCATAGCCGCAGAGTTTCACCATATAATAACGCGCCTCTTCCACTTTTCCGGCTCCAATACATTGTCCTACTACTGTCATCAGGCCGATTCCGATTCCAATGGCTCCAATTCCATTTAAATTTTCCAGAATAATGGTCATTGCCTGCGCGGCAATGGCTGCCGTTCCAAGGGTTGATACGCTGGACTGGATTGCCAGCTTTCCGAACTGGAACATTCCGTTTTCAATTCCGGATGGAATTCCGATAGAAAGAATTTTTCCAATCAATGGGAAATTTGGCCGGATTTTAAGATAATGATTTACCACAATCACCTGATCCGGTTTCCGCAGATTCCAGAAAATTACTACTGCACAGAAGATTCTTGAAAATAAGGTAGAAAGAGCTGCTCCTTCCACGCCCATCTGAAATCCAAAGATAAGCACTGCATTTCCGGCAATGTTGAGTCCATTGGAAAGGACAGAAATCATCATTGGAAAACGACTGTTTCCTGCTGCCCGGTAAAAAGCTCCACCGGCATCAAAAAGTGCAATGAACGGAAATGAAATTGCAGTCAGCAGGAAGTAAATCATGGAATTATCCATAACAGCCTCTTCTACCTGGCCAAAAATCAGATGCAGCAGTGGTCCACGAAATATAATACAAAATATAGACAATACCGTAGAAATCGTCAGTACGCTTAAAGTTACCTGTCTTGCAGCCTCATTGCTGGACTCCCTGTCTCCCCTTCCAAGATACTGGGAACAGATAATTGCTGCTCCTGCTCCTAATGCCGTAAATACCTGTATGACCAGTACATTGATGGAATCCACCAGTGATACCGCAGAGATTGCCGCACTTCCCACATTGCTTACCATCATGGTATCCGCCATTCCCATAAAGGAATTCAAAAGCTGCTCTACCATAATCGGCAGAAGCAGCGTAATAAGTTGCTTATTGGAAAACATCATATGTTCCCGGTCTAATTTTGTTGCATCATATAATCTTATCTTTCGCATTTTTATTTCACTTCTTACTCTTTTACTACCGGTGTAAAATCCTCTGTATCACCGCAGAAGAAGCCTCCTGCACCGGCGATGATTTTCTGCATGATTTTTTGCATAAATGCATAGTTTTCTGTGTCAATTGTGACAGCAAAAAGAGCATGAATGTCATGCTCTTTTAAATAAGCATTGGCATATTCATCCTTTAAATCAACTGCAATCTCCTCGATATCCATGGAATGATGCTCCGGAACCTCCACCTCTAATACTCCCGCCTCTTTCCAGATTTCTGTTTCGATGCCATCCATTCCCTCTAATGCATTTTCAATCTCTGCTACTGTGATGGAATTTGGATTCATATAAAGCCACTCTTTGGTAACGGTGGCTGTGCCTGCTTTCTTTTCTCTTATTTTCTTTAACTTTGATTTATTCTTCATATCCGCTCCTGTTTGTGTTTATGGATATGTTCATCTTAGCACAAACATGGACTTCTGTCTCCCTACTTTTTTACTTCTCCATCCATAAAATATAAACGGGATGCAAAATCCGGGTAGTGCCTTACCTTATCATTGTATCCAGTTCCGCCAAATGCCGGGCTGACATGAACGCCGCCATACATTAAGGTATCTCCATATGCATGGAAGTCTTCCGTCTCGCCATCCATTTTTACCAATTTCGAAAGCACCTGATGGGTCAGGGAATCCTGTCTGATATGAACCGGCGAAACCGTATTTACCAGGTCTCCGAATTCTTTGATATTATATTTTAATTTCCGGTTGTAGAAATGGTAACGGACATCCGGCAGCAATCCCTTCGGATAATAAGTCTGCTGCTGCGTATTTGGTACCACTAATTTCTGCATCAGCATACCCACTGCCTTCGTGCCATCTTCCGATACGCAGGTCCACTCCATCTGGTTACCGGCTTCGTCCGCTAAAACACTGCCACCCATTCCACTCTGTGCTCCGTCGCAAAAGCTTCTGCCCCGGTAAAAAGTTCCCTGCTGCAATACCTTCCGCCATTTCTTATATAATGCAATCTGCTCCTTCATGGCTTCCTTTTCTTCTTTTTTCATATCGCAGAGGTTGCATTCATAGCCGAAGCTTCCAAAGCATGCCACCTGAAATCTTGTCTCTAATGGCGTATTCCGCAGCGTCTGGTGATTCGGGCAGGCAGACACATGGGCACTGACTGCTGACAGCGGATAACCGTAACTATAATTTTCTTCTATCTCCGCCCGGCACAATGCATCCGTATCATCACTGCCCCAGATCTGTGGAAAATAGCATAAGATTCCAAGGTCAAAACGGTTGCCGCCTGCCGCACAGCCTTCAAATAAAATCTCCGGAAACCGTTCCGTCAGTTCCTTCATACACCGGTATAATCCTAACACATAACGGTGTGCCACTTCTCCCTGACGTTCCGGTGGAAGTGCTGTGGAATAATAATCGCTGAAGGTCCGGTTCATGTCCCATTTCACATAGGAAATGTCCGCTGAAGAAAAGACTTTACTCATGCTCTCAATAATATAATCCTGTACTTCTCTTCTTCCCAAATCTAAAATCCGCTGGTTTCTTCCTTCCGAATGAGGCTGCCCCGGAATCTCAATGGTCCAGTCCGGATGAGCCACATAAAGTTTGCTTTTCACATTGACCATTTCCGGCTCCACCCAGATTCCAAACTGCAGTCCCAGTCCATGAATCTTATCAGATAAGCCCTTAAGACCGCCCGGCAGCTTCTTCGTATTTGCTTCCCAGTCTCCCAAGGAACTGCTGTCATCCATCCGCTCGCCAAACCAGCCGTCATCCATTACAAATAATTCTATGCCAACTTCTTTTGCTTCCTTTGCCAGCTTCAGTAACTTCTTCTCACTGATGTCAAAATAGGAAGCCTCCCAACTGTTAAGTAGTATCGGCCGCTCCTTCTTCTGCCAGGTTCCACGGATAATATGCTCCCGGATAAAATGATGCAGCCTCTGGCTCATCTGGTTAAATCCGTTTTCTGCATATGCCATCACTGCCTCCGGTGCCTGAAAGCATTCTTCCGGTGCCACTTCATAGGAAAATGCCTGTGGATTGATTCCTGTCACCAGACGCATTTTGCCAAAGCTGTTTACTTCTGTTGCTTCATAGTGATTACCGGAATAGATAAGGTGAAAACCAAAGCATTCCCCGGCATCCTCTGTAGTCTTCGGCCGGCTTAGCATCACAAAGGAATTGGCCCGGCTGGAGGTGGTTCCGGTATAGGAAGCATTTACTAATTTTCCTGCTATTACCGGCATATCACTCCGCTTCATTTCTCTTGCCCAGGCTCCATGAAATGTAGTAAATGCATAATCATGCCCATCAAAGTCAAGCTGCAGGCTCATCAGCCGTTTCAACTGCACAGCTTTCTTTCCGTTATTATAGAATTTCGCACTGCGGCTGATGATGTCACAGGATGGATAGACATAATAATACAATTCCAGTGCCAGCTCATTTCCTTCGTCCGCAAGCCGGATACAAAGCTGTTCCACTTCCTCTTCGCTGCCATAGGAACCCGGCAGTTCCGCAAAGGCTTCCTTACCTTTGGTTATCTCTGCTTCCCTGTATACAAAATCTACCGTATTGCTTCCATTGGCATTCACCACTTCCACAAAAGGCTCTCTTATATCTCCTTTTCCATAGGAGGACATTTCAAGGCGCATATCCTCTAAGGAATATGCTTTCTGCTCTTCGTTATACAGATTCACATTACCCGGTGCAAAGATGTGCTTTTCCACCAGCGGCTGCATATCTGCTTCGTCCTCGATATGAAGCTTTCTGCCATAATAAAGATGTTCCAGTTGTCCGGTAGGAAGTACCCGGAAGCAATAGGTGGTATGGTCGGTATCCAGAATAAAATAATCCTTTTCCTTACGAATCATCGATAATTTTCCTTCCCTTTAATCTGCTCTGTGATTTCCTGCACTTTTTCTTCTGTCAGGATAAATTTCTTACGGAATACCAGCACTGCAATCAGTAAGCCGATAATCGGAATTCCTGCCATCGTCATGCGGAGTCCTAAAAGGGAGCTGCCGGACGCAGCAGCTGCGGCTGCTGTTTCTGCAGTATCATTACTTAAGTGGCAGAGATTTAAGCAGATAGAAGCTACCAGTGCAGCTACTCCGGATGCCAGTTTCACCACAAAGGTCTGCATGGAAAAGATAACGCTCTCATCTCTCCGGTTATTTTTCAGTTCGCCATAGTCCACGGTATTTGCAAGAAATACGGTGGTAAGTACCGTCAGCATTCCAAAGGCGGTAAAGATAAAGAATGCCGGAATAAATAGCAACAATAAGTTTGACATATTTGTCAGTGTCAGTATAAATAATACACCATAACCTGCGATTGCCATAACAAAGCTTACATAAAATACCTTCAAGGCACTTAAGAATTTACGCAGCAGTGGGAAGAATATCATCATGGAAATAATCTGGATTCCACCACCAAAGGTATTGAATAAAGTATAGCTGTTATACCACGCGTCCCCGCCAAAATCATATTTGAAGAAATAAATCAAAAGGTTCGAAGTAATATAAAGAGAGCAGTTAATCAGCACTATGGTAATAACTACAGTCATTGCCTGGTCATTCTGCAACAATGCCTTAAACATCTGTCCCACTGACGGAGAGTCCACATTTACGGTGGATTTTTCTTTGATGCTCATACAGGTAATGGTGATAAAAATCACAAATAACACTGCAATGATTAATGCAAACCATTTGAAACCGGCGCGTTCATTGCCCTGACCTAATAAAACCACACATTTTACCGTGATAATCGTAATCAGTGCGGAGCCCACGCCTGCACAGGAACGGGCAAGGGTAGAAAGTCCCTCTCTTTCTTTGCCGCCTTCGGTAAATGCCGGAATCATAGACCAGAATGGAATATCCATCATGGTATAAGTAACGCCCCATAACACATAGGTTACTGCTGCATAGGCAACCAGTCCACCGCCATCTAATGCAGGTGGTGCCGCAAACATCAGATATAAAATTACTGCATTGGTTATGGTTCCAATCAGAAGCCACGGACGGAACTTACCCCAGCGCGTTCTCGTCTTAGCTACGATAATTCCCATAACCGGGTCATTGAATGCGTCAAATACTCTTGCTGCCATCAGGATAATTCCCATTGCAATGGCACTGACACCCAAAATATCCTGATAGTAATATAAAATGTAACTTGCAGAAAGCATGTATACCATGTCTTTGCCAACTGCACCAAGGCCATATGCCACTTTTTCTCTTGTTGTTAATCTCATTGTCCTTCTCCTCCTTTTCGTAAGCCCATTGCCAGTTCCACTACTTTGTATGCGCCATCGTAAATTGCCTGTTTCTTATTTTCCATAATTGCTTCACACATATCGGTAAGCAGATGGTCTGAGCTTTGGAATAATTCCAACATCTGCAAGGTATGTGGAATATCACGGCATTCCAGGGTACCGTCCCCAATCTCTGCGGAATGGATGGCACCCCACTGTTCATGACCACCCACTCTTTTGATAAAGAGCTTCGGCACCGGATAAAATGCCAGTTCGCTTGGCTTTGTCACCAACACATCACAGCTTCGCATCAAAAGATTCGTGCAGTACACTGCTTCGAAAATATTCTTATGATAGAAGCCATGGACTCTGGTTACTTCCCCATCCAGTGCTGCTTCGGCAAACTGCTTTGTATTCTCCCAGTCATCAAAATGCTCCGTTGCTGCATTTTTAAGTCCCGGAATTTCCTGTAATAATTCTTCCCAGACATTCCGGTAATCTCCCACATTGACATAAAGTGCTGCCCTGCCTTCCCGGATTGCCGGCAGCAGATATCTGATAATAGCCGCAAAAATTTCTCTCTGGGCTCCTGCTCCGCCGATGGTTAATAAGAAACGCATCGGTTTCTTCTCCTGCTTTCTTTTAATTCTCGCTTCGCAGTCTGCTTCAATATTGCTTACCAGCTCATGGTCAATATAATGTCCCGTGTATATAAGATCTTTTTCCGGCATAGGATTTAAGACATCTTTTCCCTGCATGCCATTTAAAATCCGATAGCCCTGATACGCATAATGAGTCTGAACTGTATGAAGGCTTCCTTCGGATAAATGCAATGCCATCGGCCAGTTATCCGGAATCGCATTGACTACATATTTCATGCCGGCATGTATAGCTGCCTGTGCCGGCCACACATGGGTTGCTACCACCGGAATTTCCTTTGGTACATTCCGGTAAACCGGAGCCATAAGCTCTGCATTTTTCTGGTCAGAAGCATTATAGGAAAGCTTCCGGAACCCTTCATAATTCATTGGCTCCCACACCAGTTTATTAAAGAGCTTACTCTTACCAGAAAGTCTAGAACCCAGAGAATACAAATCATTCTGTGCGCCAATGACCTTCGTGCAGGTAGTCCTAGGATAGGAATTTAAGTCCATCCAGTATGGTGTGTAGCCCATGGATTTTGCTGCGGATGCAATTGCCATGGAAATCCGGTAATGTCCAAATCCCATACGGATATTTCCTACGATGATTCCTTTTTCTTTGTCAAATTCCAGTTTTGAAGCCTCTTTCTGCTCTGGCAGCAGCACATCCACAACGCCAAGGGAATCTCCGATATGTGCATTTTCTTTTAACACCACCGGATAATCTGTCTTACTGTCATCCCCGAATTTCTTTTGAAACTTCTTCTTACTCTTTACCGCTTTCCGGTACACCTTCTGCGGCATTTTGTTTCCGAAGATTTCCCTTGATTTCTCCTTCATAGATACCCTCCTTATCGTTATACTCCCTTATTCTATTTCAAATGTAATTTCTCTGGTTCCTGCCTGGCGGTTGCTTATCATAAGTTTTCCGCTTCCGGTCTTTCCTATGGTCTTTACATAAGTGCCACCCATACCGCCCTGCAGGCTGATGATGTCCGGTCCGATGAGTTCTAATGCTCCCTCACATTTTAGCTGCACCGGCTCCTGAAAATATGGTAACAGATTTCCATTTTCATCCACTGCCTGTATTCTTACTGCAGCCACATCATAGGTATGTGTTTCTCTTAATTTCCGGCTGCTTGCGGTAACCTGAATATTCACCTCATGTACCGGTTCTCTTACTAAAGTTTTGACCACCTTACCATCCTTTATGGCTTCTAACTTATATACCATAGATTGTCCGCCCCAGTCCCCGACATACCTGTTATAAAGTGCAACCGCATCCTCCATCTTCATATGATAAAAAAGCATCAGCTTTGCTGCCAGATAATATGCTCTTTTCGGCAGATGGTTCATGCCATATCGTGCTGCCAGATTCAAAACCTCTTTTACCATTGCCGCCTGTTTCGGTGCGAAATTCTCTCCCTCTTCGATGGCATTTCCAATGTAATCATCAATTGGAACCGGACCATGTTTCAGATTCTTATATGGAGAATCCGTTTTCTTATATTCCTTGATAAACCGGTCATTTTTGTACATTTTAACGCTGTCTGCATTGGTAAAAATATAAGTCTGCCCCCGGTTGCAGGCTGGATGCTCTCCAATATCCATCGTTGAACTTAAGGCTAATACCGGTCTTTCTTCCTGCTGGCAGGCATACACATCTGCCGCCATTTTCGGATTACGGAACATGTCTAAGACTCCGTGATAGCAGATTCTGTCTCCACTGCCGAAATCTTTATGTGTATTATAATCTGCCATACACCATCCGAAGCTTCCGGCAATGTCCTCTTCTCCTGCTACTGCATCCAGTACACTGGCGTGGCGGAGTGCATGCCACATACGATGTTCTTCCCAGTCGAAGGATTTGGTGGAATACATATGTCCGTTATATTCTGTGATAAGATACGGTTTTTCTATATCGGATGTCACATCCTTCTTATGCTCACAGCCTTTGTTCAGACCATTGTGTACAAAATCATTATAGGTATATACATCCTCCAAAAGACTGCTCTTTTTATGTGCCCGCACGCCACCGGTCTGTCTGGTATCATCTAACTTATGTGCTATTGCATTGGTGCGGCGGTAAAATTCATCGTCATCCTGCGATTCATTAATCCTCACACCCCAGAGAATAGTGGATGGATGGTTGCGGTACTGTATCACCATGTCTTTTACATTTTCCACCGCCTGCGCTTTCCACGCTTCATCACCGATATGCTGCCAGCCCGGAATCTCGGTAAATACCATAAGTCCAAGCTCATCGCACCGGTTTATAAATTCCTGGGACTGCGGATAATGGGAGGTCCGCACTGCATTCAGCCCTAACTCTTTCTTTAATACTTCCGCATCCATCCGCTGTATGGAAGCCGGCATGGCATAGCCCACATAAGGATAGCTCTGGTGACGGTTCAAGCCCCGGATTCTAAACTTCTGTCCATTTAAGTAAAAGCCATCTTTTTGGAATACTGCCTGACGAAAGCCCACCGTTGTTACAACCTCATCGATTATATTATTTCCGGTTACAAGCTGGGTCTTTACTTCATATAACGCCGGATTCTCTACCTCCCATAGGGATACGATTCCTGCCGGAAATGCAAGTTTTTTCTTTCCCTCCTGCGTAGGAATTTCAGAAAAAGTTTTCTCTCCAACCAGACGGTATTCCTCTTCACCTTTTTTCCGAATGTTCTGCCGTAACAACAGGTTTTCTTCGTTTCCTGCCAGCGTGATTTCCGATAACAGTGTTCCCTTCTTCGTTTCCAGCTCCACCTGTGGTTTTAAAAATACATCTGCAAGATAGCTTTCCTCATTTATCTCAAGGTACACATCCCGGTAAATTCCACCGTAGGTCATATAATCAATGACAAATCCAAAGGGCGGAACATTCAGATTCTCGTTGCTGTCCACCCGCACCGCAATGATATTATCTTCCCCATAGTAAAGCAGTGCTGAAATATCAATGGTAAATGCCGTATATCCGCAGTGGTGTGCGCCTGCTTTCTTTCCATTTACATAGACTTCACTGTCATGGACAACTCCCTCAAAGGTCAGCCGTACCACTTTTCCTTCCCACTCTTTCTTCGCCAAAAGGTGTCTGCGGTAGCCGCTTACCATCTGATACGCATGCTCATCAAAATAGTGAAAGGGCAGTTCCTTTACCGTATGGGGAATCCGTACGCTCTGCATCGCTGCTTCGTCATATTCTGCATTGCCCTGCGCCGCTTCCCATTTCTCACTGAAATACCAGTCATTGTCCAAATAGTATTTTTCTCTCATACCTTTTCCTCGCTCTTTCTGCTGGTGTATTTCTATTCATGCATCTCTATTCGCACATGTCTATTGTCTCGTGTTAATTCCATCCACCAGAATATCCACTACTTCCTCTAATGCCTCACCATAGGAAAGTTTACTCTGAATCAGGATGTCTCTTTGGAAGAACTGTTCCAGGGAGGCTTCCAGCATCATCTTTAAAACCGGTATGTTGATGCGGCGGATTACGCCTTCCTCCATGCCCTGTTCCAATAACGCAATGGTGGTCTCCCAGCCGGTCTCTAACCGAAGTTCCACCTGATGATAAATTTCCGGAAATTTATCTTTTAATAAATACATCTGCCGGAAATCAATTTCCTTATAACTCTCCGGCATTACCCCTAAGATTTTCCGTATTTTTTCTAAAGTTCCAAGGCTTTCGTCTGCCATAACTTCCCGTTCACTTTCCTTGATGCAGTCAAACAGATAATCCACCATGGCAAGAAATAACGCCTCTTTATCTGCAAATACCTGATAAATCGTTTTCTTGCTGATACCAAGAATGTGGGCGATATCATCCATGGTAAATTTCAATCCCTTCTGGTTAAATGCCTGCATCGTGCCCTGCAATATTTTTTCTCTCAATTCCATGTTCACTACCCCTGTTCTCTGCGGAAACTACTTTTTGTTTTTCGGTTTCCTTAATTGTAACACCTTGGGCTTTCCGTTACAAGAAACTGAATCACCAAAATTAGTTTCCTGAATTTGTGGATTTTGACGAGAAGGGAATTTCAACTATGCAAAATACCATTTATATTTTTTCAATTACAACATAACTTACTTCATTTTGCCCCCATCCTGATGTCTTAACACTCAAATATTAGTAAAAGAGCCAGATACCTTAAAACAAAGATATCTGGCTCTTCATAATTATTTTATTTAATTTTGAATCTCCTCTTACAGGAAGATATACTTACAAATAAATAATACTGCAAGAATATACATCAGTGGAGTAATCTTCTTAGCTTTACCACAGATTAAGTTGATGATAACGTAAGAGATAACACCGATTGCGATACCTTCTGCAATGCTGTACATAAGAGGCATAGCGATTAAGCAAAGGTATGCAGGAGCTGCTTCTGTAATATCGTTGAAGTCAATCTTAACGATTGCAGATACCATAAGGAATCCAACGAAGATTAATGCAGGAGCGGTAGCAAATCCTGGGATTGCTGTAAAGATTGGTGCAAATAAGATTGCAATCAGGAACATGAATCCGGTTACAACAGATGCAAAACCGGTTCTGGCACCTGCACCTACACCAGCAGAACTCTCTACAAAAGTTGTGGTTGTAGAAGTACCAAGAACAGCACCAGCGGATGTTGCGATAGCGTCAGCTAATAATGCATTTTTAACTCTTGGAAGCTTTCCTTCTTTGTCTAACATACCAGCTTTATCAGAAACACCGATTAAGGTTCCGATGGTATCAAACATATCTACAAATAAGAAAGATAATAATACTACGATAAAGTTAACAATACCTACACCGGTAAAGTCAGCTTTGAAACACTGTCCAAAGGTTTCTCCGATTTTGGTGAAGTCTGTCATTGCAAATGTAGGATATAAAGAATAGAATCCAGCTTCTGCATCAATCTGATAGATGCCTGCTGCCTGGCAGATCATACCAAGAATCCATGTAGCAAGGATTCCGATAAGGATGGAACCTTTTACATTCTTTACATATAAAATGATGGTAAGAATTAAACCAATCAGTGCAAGTAAAGCACAGATTCCTTCTGTATGCCAATTCTCTGTAAATTTAACATAAGATAATAAAGTAGTGCTGTTGTCAACAACAATGTGAGCACCCTGTAAACCGATGAAAGCGATAAACAGACCAATACCGGCACTTACACCTTTTTTCAGTGTAGCAGGAATGGCATTGAAAATTGCCTCACGTACGTTGGTCAGTGAAAGTACGATAAAGATGATACCTTCAATGAACACTGCCATTAAAGCGACTCTCCAGTCATAACCCATATTTCCACATACTGTAAATGCGAAATATGCATTCAATCCCATACCAGGAGCTAATGCAAATGGATAATTAGCCATCAAAGCCATTGCAAGTGTTCCGATAAAGGATGCAAGACAGGTTGCAATCAGAACTGCAGTAGGATCCATGCCAGCAGCAGATAACAGGTTCGGGTTAACTGCCAGGATGTAAGCCATTGTCATAAATGTGGTAAGACCTGCAATTACTTCTGTCTTGACGTTAGTGTTGTTCTCTTTGAATTTGAACATTTTCTCTAACATTTTTCTTCCTCCAAATTGTTTTTTATACCTAAAGCCAGCCTCTCTGGCAATAAGTCATGTTAAACTTCTCTTCTGTAAATTATTTTCCTTCATATGTAATTACAGAAGCAACATCATAACCCTTCAAACGCTCTCTTCCCTTTAATCCAGCCAGTTCCATTAAGAAAATGACCTTGACTACTTCACCGCCGAGCTGCTCTACTAATTTGATAGCAGCTTCAATGGTTCCGCCGGTTGCGATTAAGTCATCTACTAAAACAACCTTCTGCCCCGGTTTGATGGAATCCTTGTGCATCTCAATGGTAGCCTGTCCATACTCTAAATCATAAGACTGTGAAATGGTCTCACATGGTAATTTTCCTTTTTTACGAACCGGTACAAACGGTTTATGCATTTCGTAAGCAATTGGTACTCCGAAAATGAATCCTCTGGATTCTGTACCGGCAACTACATCATATTCCACACCATCTAAAAGCTTGATCATGGAATCTATTGCAAGCTGAAGTCCGTCTGCATCCTGCAATACGGAAGTAATATCCCTGAAAATAATTCCCGGCTCTGGAAAATCCGGTATACTTCTTACATATTCTTCTATTTTTTTCATCTTAGTACCCTTCTTTCTATTTACTGCCCTCTGTTTTAAAAAATACCTTTTTATTATAAATTTATACTGCCAGAAATACAAGCAATTTTTTATAAAATGTTAAGTTTTATCGTTACAATTTTTTATGAAAAGTTGCTATTTTATTGCAAATATATTAAGATGTTCTATACGAAAGAAAAGTTCGGAAAGGGGATTTTTTGTGAAAATTCTGATTTTATCCTGCAACACAGGAGAAGGACATAACGCCGCCGGTCATGCAGTGGAAGAAGCAGCTTTAGCAAGGGGACACGAAGTAAATTTCGTTGATGCCATGCATCTTGGCAAAAGACATACTTCACGCCTTATCAGCGGACTTTATATTGGGATTGTAAAGCATCTGCCGTGGTTTTTCGGTTTCATTTATAAACTGGGAATGCTTATCAGTAACCGCCATTTCAAATCTCCGGTTTACTGGGCAAATGCAAAGCTGGCGAAACCGCTTGCATCCCTCATCGAAGAAGGAAATTATGACATTGTGGTGATGCCGCACCTTTACCCGGCAGAGACCATTACTTATATGAAGAAACACAACATGCTGCCGGTAAAAGCCATAGCAATCGGAACCGATTATACCTGCATCCCTTTCTGGGAGGAAACCAACTGCGACTACTATGTTATTCCCCATGAGGATTTAGTAGACGAATATATAAAACGCGGTGTTCCAAAGGAGAAATTACTGCCTTACGGTATCCCGGTGCGACGTTCTTTTACCAAACATACGCCAAAGGATATTGCCCGCCGCAAATGCCACCTAGATGCTGATGCCCCGACCTTTCTCATTATGAGTGGAAGTATGGGATTTGGAAAGCTTGCAGTCTTTGCCATGGCACTTTATAAGCAGTGTAAAAATGACGAACATATTGTAATTATCTGCGGAAACAATAAGAAATTACAGTCTGTTCTCACCAAAGAATTCAGACATTGCCCGCGGGTTCATGTCTTAGGCTACACCAGACATGTTTCCCTTTATATGGATGCCTGTGATGTCATCTTTACCAAGCCGGGCGGACTTACTTCCACTGAAACTTTAGTAAAGGGAATCCCAACTATCCATACCGCACCGATTCCAGGCTGCGAAACCGCAAACAGTGCATTTTTCGTAGACCGTGGCATTTCCTATGCCTCTAAATACATGATAGAGCAGATTCGCCTTGGAATGCTGCTGATGCGAAGCCATGATTTGCAGGAGGAAATGCATACCGCACAGCTCCGGGAGCAGAAATCCGATGCAGCAGAACACATTGTAGACCTGTTGGAATCACTGTCTGAAAAATAACGACCGTAACTTTTGACCGAACAAGCGATTGTGAAAGCGTGAGGAGACGATTTGCCCCATAATATTACGCTGATTCACAGGAGGTTATCTTTCTCTACGAAATACCACAGTTCTAATATGCGTGTTTTTCTTTTTGTGATTAAAACAGTCTTTCCAATGTTTGTCAGAATAGCGGCACGGTTCGCCGAAGTGCAGATGCCTGATAAGGGCTGTTAGGGGCACTGGGAATTTCGTCTGGCAACAGGCAACGCTGGTACAAGGATGTACCAGCGAGGCACA
>ERZ773114.1020-NODE-1020-length-31395-cov-12.281685_pt1 | contig 31395 bp, 16 predicted proteins | sample MGYA00580564_ERZ773114 | MGnify/ENA primary metagenome ERZ773114 (study PRJEB29015, sample SAMEA2737836) | human gut metagenome | biome: human gut; feature: human-associated habitat; material: faeces | place: China | collected 2012 ... | reverse complement strand
ACCACGCTGCCGCAGATCAAGATGTTTCTCACGCGCATGGGGCGCAATGCCAAGTTCATCGTCACGGGCGACGTGACGCAGATCGACCTGCCGCGCCGGAGCGACAGCGGCCTTACGCGCGCCATCGGGATTCTGCGTGACGTGAAGGGGATCGGCGTCGTCGAATTCGACCGCCGCGACATCGTGCGGCACGAGCTGGTCAAACACATCGTCGAGGCTTTCGACCGCCACGGCGAGTCGGAGGCGCCGCCCGTTCGGACAGATCGTAAATCTTAAAACAAATATCCGATTATGAATACCGATTTAACCTCTTTGAAACCCGCACTCGTGTGGAAGCACTTCGCGGCGATGACGCAGATTCCGCGTCCGTCGTTCCATGAGGAGAAGATCCGCCGCTACGTGCTGGATGTGGCCCGCTCGCTGGGGTTGGAGTGCCGCGAGGATGCGGCGCACAACGTCTACGTGCGCAAACCCGCCTCGAAGGGCATGGAGAACCGTGCGGGGGTGATCCTGCAAGCGCATCTCGACATGGTGCCGCAGAAGAACAACGATACGGTTCATGATTTTACTAAAGACCCTATTGAAACGTACATTGACGGTGATTGGGTGAAGGCCAAAGGTACTACTTTGGGAGCTGACAACGGATTGGGCGTAGCCGCTATTATGGCTGTACTTGAGGCAAAAGACCTGAAACATGGTCCGTTGGAAGCGTTGATAACCAAGGATGAGGAAACGGGTATGTATGGCGCATTCGGCTTGAAACCGGGTACACTAAACGGTGAGATCTTGTTGAATCTTGATTCGGAGGACGAAGGAGAACTTTATATCGGTTGCGCAGGCGGTATTGATATTACGGCTACATTGGAATATAAGGAAGAGACTCCTGCTGCTGATTTAGTAGCTCGTAGAATAACTTTGAAAGGTTTGCGTGGCGGACATTCCGGATTGGAAATCAATCAGGGACGAGGCAATGCCAATAAATTGCTTACACGTATCGTACACGATTTGCTGATTGAGTTCGATTGTCAGTTATCAAGTTTTGAAGGTGGCAATATGCGTAATGCCATTCCGCGTGAGGCACATGCCGTATTGGTATTTAATCCCGAAGACATTGAAGGATTGGAAGACTATATCAAGGAATATGAGGTACAGATTAATGAAGAATATACCTCGATTGAAGAAGGCATTGTTGTAAAACTGGAGAACGTAGACTTGCCTGCTGCCATTGTTCCCGAAGAAATTCAGGATAATATGATTAGTGTATTAATGGCCTGTCAGAATGGGGTTATGCGTATGATTCCTACTGTTCCCGATACAGTGGAGACTTCTTCCAATCTGGCCATTGTAACGATTGGCGGCGGTAAGGCTGATGTTCGTATATTGGCTCGCAGCTCTTGCGATACGATGAAAGATTTCCTGGCAGATAGCCTGACTGCATGTTTCTCTATGGCAGGTATGAAAGTAGAACTGAGCGGCAGTTACTCCGGCTGGCAGCCCAATGTGGATTCTCCGATTCTGCATGCCATGACGTTGTCCTATAAGCAACAATTCGGTATAGAGCCGGCTGTAAAGGTGATTCATGCAGGTTTGGAGTGCGGTATTATCGGCGCCAACTGTCCGGGACTTGATATGATTTCTTTCGGACCGACGTTGCGTTCACCGCATTCGCCCGATGAACGTGCATATATCCCGTCTGTAACGAAGTTCTATGACTTCTTGGTTGCTACTTTGGAACAGACTCCCGAAAAGTAATTTTCTTTATACATAACAATGTGAAAGCAGAGTGTGGTTGCGCTCTGCTTTTTTTATTGCTGCCATTTTCATCCTGGTCTGTCAGAATTACTTTGCTTTCCTGACATTTTGTCCTTGCTTGCTACTGTAATATTGCAGGAAATTGATTTAGGTCAAGAAATATGTTTTAAAACATGTTTTTCTATATGTTTTCACTTGTAATCTTGAACAAAGGCCTTATTTTTGTGTTGTAAAACATAGAAATGATAGGATAACAAGTTATTTTTAAGAATAACAAGATTGATTTTAGGAGGATAACAAAATGAAAAAGTTAAGAAAATTGTTCAGACATTTCGGTGAAGCCGATAAGAACATTTGGGGTTATGTAATGCTTTAAGCATTCATTCCCCCTTTTTAAGAGAGAAAGTAGTTTTCAGTTTTCAAGATGTTAGTTTAGTTTTTTAAGGTTATGAGAAAGAAAATAATGGATTCATTCAGACGTATTCTCGCTGAGGTAGGTCGTAATGAGATGTTGATGATGGGATATACCATCAAGAAATAAAGAAAAAAGTGTTTTCAGGGTATCAGTTTAATTTTTAAGATTATGGGAAAAAAGATTGTAAATTCTTTTAAAGACATTCTCTCCAGAGTTGGTGAGAATTGGATTGAAGCAATGAAGTATTATAACTACCCGAGATGAGTGTAGTAATTGATAAGAAACCGGGGGATATGTTCTGAGAATGTATCCCCCCGGTTTCTTTTTATAACCGTAGGTTTTTATGTCAGTATATGCTTTGTTTCTTTATTTTTTCTAAAAAGCTGGTACAATGTGGTTATTATTTTGTTATTTTTACAGTGGACATTCATGTAGCGGAGATATGAATGCAGCTAATCATACAGATAAATCTTTATTGTTTGATTCCTGATTCGCATAAAAAAACAAAAACTAATAACAATAGAATAGCTATGAAGAAATTCCAAAGATTTTGTACATTGTTTCTGCTGATGATCGGGTTGTGCTCCTTTGCTTTGCACGCTCAGTCCTATGCAGGTTTGTGGAGGCAGGTGGAGCAGGCTCAAAAGAAGAGTTTGCCGCAAACGGTAGTGAAACTGACGGAGAAAATCTACCGGAAAGCCGAGTTGGAGAAAAATGCTCCGCAAATGCTCAAGGCATATATCTGTCGGGAGGCCTATCAGGAAAGACTGACTCCGGATAGCCTGTATACGAATTTGAAGAAGTTGGAAAGTTGGGTGGAATCGGAGAAAAACCTGGTAAATAAAGCTATTCTGCATTCATTACTTGCCCGCGAGTATTCGGACTATATGCGGCATAACCGGCGACAGTTATCAGACCGTACGGCGCTGGATGTGGACGAAGCTCCTGCCGATATCAGGGAATGGAGTACTAACCTTTTTGTTGCTAAGGTAGATGAACATAACCTGGCTTCATTGAAGGACTCTGTTCGTTTGCTTGAGGTCTCTTCCAAGGAATATGTGCCTTTTGTCGAGCTTGAAGACGGAAGCCGCTTCTATGGGCACGATATGTATCATCTGCTGGCGGCCCGGGCTGTCGATACTTATCAGTTGTTGGACGGCTTTCAGGTGGATACATTACAACGTGCCCGCATCAACAGTGTTTATACAAATATGATAAATGCTTATCGGCATCGCGTTGGGGCAGAAGATGCGGTAGTGCTGGCAACGCTTGATTATTGGAAGTGGAAAAGTACCGGCGGCGGTATAAGTCGGGAGCCTTATGCCACTTATCGGGAACGGAAAGAACGGCTTGATAAAGAGCATCTTGAAGTGTTGGATAATCTGATTCGGGAATATGGCGGTCGTGAGATTTGCGCGGAAGTTTACATTGATAAAGCCGCTTGGCTTCGCGGTTTGGGAGCGTCTTATATGGATGAGGTTTTGCAGGTATGCGATGAAGGAGTGAAGCGCTATCCGGCTTATAAGCGTATCAATGAACTACGGAACATAAGGGAGAGTGTTTTGCAGCCTTATTTGAATGTCAGCACTCAAGAGAGCGTTTATCCCGGTGATTCGTTGGAGTTGAATGTGGGTTATCGGAATCTGAAAGGTTTCACACTGAATCTGTACCGTACGAATCTCTCCGAAGTGCCCTGGATGGATGCCGGAATCAATAAGGCTTTCTATCAGAAGCATGCCCGTAAATTATCAGCTACCCATTTTGAACTGAAATCTTCGGACAGCAAAAGCGGGAAAGAGGGAGAACTGTTGAGCGGTTTGCAACGTATGGTTTTGAAATGCCATGTGCCGGACGAATTGGGCATATATATACTGCAAATTGTACCTGATGCCGCAACGGCCCGTACTGCAGAGCACTTTCTCGTCTCGACCCGCTTCAAGGTGTTGACGCTTTCTTTGCCGGATAATAAGATGGAAGTGGTTACGGTGGACAGCCGTAGCGGGCAACCCATTTCCGGTGCAAAGGTCAGTTTCTATTCTGCTTACAATGAAGAAAACCGCAAGCTGGTGAAAACAGTTGTCACCGATACCGGTGGAAAAGCGGTTGTGGAATGGGATAAGGCTATCCGCAGTTATGTGGCACGTAAGGGAACGGATACAGCCATGATGCCTCAGAATGTCTATTTGAACAGATATTACGAACGCGGAGAGTCACGTCCGGAAGAGCATATCACCCTGCTGACAGACCGCGCCTTGTATCGTCCTGGTCAGACCGTTTATGTCAAAGGTATCGCTTATGAACAGGAGGCGGACAAGGCTCACGTTTTGGCAGGGAAGAGTTATCAGGTACGTTTGTTGGACGTCAACAGGAAAGAACTGGTACAGAAGAATGTAAGTACCAATGAATTCGGTTCCTTCACCACAGAATTTGTGTTGCCTGCAGTCTGCTTGAATGGTAACTTTACAATTGATGTAAAAAACAACGCTTCCGTTTCCGTACGGGTGGAGGATTACAAACGGCCTACCTTTGAGATTACCTTTAATCCGGTGGAGGAGGCTTTCTGCTTGGGAGATACGGTGGATGTAACAGGCAATGTCAAGGCATATAATGGGACGGCAATTCAGGATGTTCCGCTGACATATACCGTTACCCGTCGCAGTAACCGGAGATATTGGGGAGATGGGGCCGTATCGCTTGTTTCGGATACGGTGCAACTGGATGCGAAAGGCAACTTTTCCATTCCTGTTGTTCTGAAGCCGGATACGGATGCGGATAATACGGGTAGGGAACGTTTCTCCTATCAGATAGAGGTAGCGGTGACAAGTGATACGGGTGAAACGCAGACCTCGCACTACTTTCTGAACGCTACCCGTCGGGCTTATTTCTTTGTGTCCGACATCAGCAGGGACTTATGCAAGGAAGATTCCATATCGGGAATGCTGTCGGTAATGAATGCCGTTAATGAAACGCTGTCCATGGAAGGGATGTGCCGTCTTTATCCCGTTCTTGATTCCAAGACGGGGAAAATCTCCGACAAGCCGGTTTATGAGAGTGCGTTTATGTCGGGCGAAAAGAAAGACTTTACAGCTTGGAAACAACTGCCATCGGGAGAGTACCGCTTAATTCTGTCGGTGCGCGGTCGCGACGGCAAGGAAGTCAGCAATGCGGACAATGCGGTGAACATTGTACTGTTCTCGCTGAAAGATGAACGTCCGGCTGTGTTTATGGAAACTTTCCTTTATGAAAAAAATACGGAGTTCGATACGACTCATCCGGCAATCTTCTATTTCGGCACTTCCATGAAGGACGCATACGTCCTGGTAGATGTTTTCGGGCAGAAAGGCAGATTGGAGAGCCGTACTTTGTCGCTGAACGACTCGATTCTCCGTATGGAATATCCTTATCGGGAAGAGTACGGAGACGGAGTTGCCGTGCAGTTTACTTTCGTAAAGAACGGACTGCTATATACCCGTAGGGTGGAATTGAGGAAACGTCTGCCTGAACGGACGCTGGATATGAAGTGGGAAGTTTTTCGCGACCGTTTGCGTCCGGGGCAGGAAGAAGAGTGGAAGCTGGTCATCAAAACTCCGCAAGGTTTTCCCGCCGCAGCCGAGATGCTGGCAATGATGTACGATGCTTCATTAGACCGGATTTATAGCCGTAACCAGTCATTAAGCGTTTATTACAACCGGTATATTCCTTATTACTATTGGGATATCAGTAATAACAACGGAAAGAGTTATGCTCCTTACTTCCCGGTGAAGTCATGGAGAGTTCCTGTTTGGCGCTTCGACTATTTCTGTTCTCCTTATAATGGGGGGGCGGAAGTACTGCAAATAGTAGAGAACGATGCGGCTCTCTGCGAGCCGGTAATTATGGGGTATGGAGCCACACGGACCAAAATGGAAACAGGACGTGCAGTTGAAGTGAAGTATGTTCCGGTACAGGTAGAAGAAGGAGTGGCAGATGTTGTTTTTGAGTCGGAGACGATTCCGCTTGATGAACAGGCGTTACAGCCTATGGCCGATTTGCGTACTAATTTTGCGGAAACGGCTTTCTTTTATCCTCAGCTACGTACTAATGAACAAGGAGAGGTCGCTTTTTCCTTTACCATGCCGCAGAGTCTGACACGCTGGAATTTCCGCGGTTATTCCCATACTAAGGATATGATGACAGGCATGCTTGACGCTACTGCTGTCACCGCCAAAGAGTTTATGCTTACTCCGAATATGCCCCGCTTTGTACGGGTAGGCGATAAGACACAGATAGCTGCCGGCATTGCCAACCTGACGGGTAAGGCAATAAAAGGCACAGCCGTATTCACCCTTTTCGATCCGATGACGGAGAAGATTATTTCCACCGGTCGCCAGAAGTTCTCGGTGGAAGCCGGAAAGACAGCATCGGTTAGTTTCCGGTTTGATGTAACAGACCGTTACGAACTGCTTGGTGTCCGTATAGTTGCCGACGGCGGTACTTTCAGCGATGGTGAACAGCATTTGTTGCCTGTACTGAGTGATAAGGAATATATTACAGAGACGCTTGCCATGCCCGTTCGTGGTGAAGAAACGCGTACTTTCTCGCTGGACAGTCTGTTCAACGGTAACAGCCGTACGGCAACCGATCGTCGCCTGACCGTGGAATTTACAGGCAATCCGGCATGGTATGCCGTACAAGCCCTGCCTGTACTGAGTGAGCCTTCAACGGATAACGCCATTTCCTGGGCAACCGCTTTCTATGCCAACACTTTGGCGGGATATATTGCAAATAGTCAGCCGCGCATTAAAGCGGTATTTGATAACTGGCGTCTGTCGGGTGGAACAAAAGAAACTTTCCTCAGCCGGTTGGAGCAGAACCAGGATGTGAAGAATATTCTGTTGGGCGAATCTCCTTGGTTGCTCGAAGCTACTACAGAGGCTGAACAGCAGCAGCGTATCGCTACTTTATTTGATGTTAACCAATTAAATTACCGTAATATGGCATCCTTGCTCAAACTGAAAGAATTACAGGGCGAGGATGGTGCATGGAGCTGGTTCGGCGGCATGTCCGGTAACCGTTATGTAACGGGATATATCACCGGACTGCTTGTCCGTCTTTCTTTACTTACGGATAAGGCATTGCCGGAAGAAGCAGCGATGATGAAAGCCAAGGCCTTTGACTATCTGAACAAAGAGGCTCTGAAAGAATACCGTGCTATCCGTAAGGCAGAGAAGAACGGAACGAAGATTACCGTTTTGTCGGATGCCACTATGGAATATATGTATCTGGTATCTCTCGGTTCGGTAAAGCTCTCCGGAGAATATGCAAAAGCATTCGGTTACTTCCTTACCAAGCTAGGACGTAATCTTGAGAGCGGTACCATGATACGTAAAGCGCAGACAGCCGTTATCCTGCAGAAGGCAGGACATAAAACGGAAGCGGATGAGTTTATAGCTTCCATAAAAGAACACCTTGTACAGACGGATGAAATGGGAGCTCATTTTGCTTTCCATGCCAATCCTTATACTTGGGGTATGATGCCTGTACCCGCTCATGTAGCTGTAATGGAAGCTCTGCGCGAGGCAGGCGGCAATGATGCTTTGGTAGAAGAAATGAAGCTTTGGCTGCTGAAACAGAAACAGACGACAAGCTGGGATTCTCCGGTAGCTACTGCTGATGCGGTTTATGCGTTGTTGTGTCAGGGTAGCAATTTGCTGGAAAGTAAAGGAGATGTCCGCATTACTTTGGGTGATAAGGTGTTGGAGACTTTCTCTCCTGCAAAGACCACCGTACCCGGATTGGGATATGTTAAGGAAGTCTTTGCGCAAGTCAGTCCTGAGGTGAAAGCAAAGTCCGTTACCGTAGAGAAAAGGGATGCGGGCATTGCATGGGGAGCTGTCTACGCACAATACTTGTCGCCCATATCCGATGTGAAGCAGCAGGGCGGAGCATTGAACATTGAGAAGAAACTCTTTGTAGAGCGCATGTCGGCCGACGGGCAGAAATCTTTGCAACCGTTGACAGAGGTAGCACAGCTCTTCGTGGGTGATAAGATTGTTTCCCGACTTACCGTCCGTCTGGACCGTGCCATGGATTTCGTTCAGTTGAAAGACCAGCGCGGAGCTTGTTTCGAACCGGAAAATTCGCTTTCGGGTTATCGCTGGAACAACGGGGTCGGATATTATGCGGAAGTGGAAGATGCAGGAACCAATTTCTTCTTCGATCATCTGGGTAAAGGCGTTTATGTATTGGAACATAGCTACCGGGTGGCTCGTGGTGGTACGTATGAAACCGGACTGGCTACCGTGCAGTGTGCCTATGCGCCGGAATATGCTTCTCACTCTGCTGGAGGAACTGTTATTATTAAATAGGCCGGATAGATTTACTTGCTATCGAATGTTTATAGGTTATAAAAAGCAGAACGAAAATCTGTGTATCTCGCTTAAAAGCTTTACATTTGTGCAACTAATTTAGAAGCAATATAAATGAGACGCAGTTTTATCACTCTATATGCGCTTGCAGCTACGGCATTGACTGCCGTAGCTCAACCGCGTTTTACCTCTAATACGGAAACGTATGATTTCGGGCAGATTGAATGGAAACATCCGGTGACGGTACAATATTCCATAACAAACACAGGTGACCGGCCTTTGGTGCTTACCGAGGTGGAACCCGATTGTGCCTGTTCCGTGGCCCAATGGACAAAGACACCTATCGCTCCGGGAGCAAAGGGAACAGTTAACGTCACTTTTGATGCGGAGGCTTTGGGGCATTTCAACAAATCCGTAGCCATTTACTGCAATGCACAACCCCATCTGGTCTATTTGAAGTTCAACGGTGAGGTGGTGCGTGAAATCAAGGACTTTACCAAAACCCATCCATACCTCATCGGACAGATACGTATTGACAAGAACAGTCTTGATTTTCCCGATGTACAAGCCGGTGAGAAGCCGGTGATGCATATCGGGGTAGTGAACCTGTCCGATCGTCCATACGAACCCGTGTTGATGCATCTGCCGCCCTATCTGCAAACGGAAGTAAAACCCAATGTCCTGCAAAAAGGGGAGAAAGGGGTCATTACCGTCACATTGGATTCCGAACGGCTGACGGACTTCGGACTGACGCAGTCCTCTGTCTATCTGGCACGTTTTGCAGGCGACAAGGTGGGCGATGAAAATGAGATACCTGTTTCCGCCATTCTTCTGCCGGACTTTTCGGGCATGAGCGATACGGAAAAGGCGAATGCTCCTGTTGTCAACCTTTCTATCAAGGATATTGACATGAGCACAGCATTGGCAAAGAAGTCGAAGGCACGTCAGGATATTGTTATAACGAATACCGGACGTTCTCCTTTGCAAATCAGCAAGCTTCAGGTATTCCATCCGGCAGTGGGAGCCGGTTTGAAGAAGAGCGTGCTGAAACCGGGCGAAAGCACCCGTCTGCGTGTAACGGTTGTAAAGCGGAATATTGGAAAGAAACGCCGTCATCTGCGTTTGCTGATGATTACGAATGACCCGATGCAGCCGAAAGTCGAGATTAATATTAAAGCGAAATAAACCATAAATCTTACCATGGAACATCCAGAAAATAGCGGAGAATATAAAGGTCTGGTTGTCAATGCAGGCATTGAGCAACCTTCGTCCGTCAATCCTTATTTGAAGCGGAAACCGAAAAAACGTCAACTTTCCGTTGCAGAGTATGTAGAGGGCATTGTGAAAGGTGATGTTACGATATTAAGCCGTGCCGTGACACTGGTGGAGAGTGTAAAGCCCGAACATCAGGCCATAGCGCAGGAGGTGATAGAAAAGTGCCTGCCGTATTCCGGCAATTCCGTTCGCGTAGGCATCAGCGGTGTGCCGGGAGCCGGCAAAAGTACGTCTATCGATGTATTCGGATTGCATGTATTGGAGAAATACGGCGGCAAGCTGGCTGTGCTGGCCATCGACCCCAGCAGCGAACGCAGTAAGGGCAGTATCTTGGGCGACAAAACGCGCATGGAGAAACTCTCCGTTCATCCCAAATCCTTTATCCGTCCCAGTCCCTCGGCAGGTTCGTTGGGCGGTGTGGCGCGTAAGACGCGTGAAACGATTGTACTTTGCGAAGCTGCCGGATTTGATAAGATATTTGTAGAGACAGTGGGTGTGGGACAGAGCGAGACGGCTGTACATTCAATGGTGGATTTCTTCCTGCTTATCCAACTTGCCGGTACGGGCGATGAACTGCAAGGCATCAAGCGCGGCATCATGGAGATGGCGGACGGTATCGTCATCAACAAGGCGGATGGGGATAATCTGGAACGTGCCAAGCTGGCTGCTGCCCAGTTCCGTAATGCACTGCACCTTTTCCCGGCTCCGGAGAGCGGCTGGACACCGCAGGTCCTGACCTATTCCGGCTTCTACAATATAGGAGTACAGGAAGTATGGGATATGGTGTATAAGTATATAGACTTCGTGAAAGATAACGGCTATTTTGAATACCGCCGTAACGAGCAGAGTAAATATTGGATGTATGAAACCATTAACGAACAACTTCGTGACAGTTTCTATCATAATCCTACAATTGAGGCGATGCTGGCCGATAAAGAGAGTCAGGTATTAAAAGGTAATCTGACATCCTTTGTTGCTGCCAAGAACCTGTTAGATACTTATTTTGCGGGATTGAAAAATTAGTGGGATGCACTTCAAGGCATCTTCCCCCTTACTATTTGTTTTTAGGCACGGATTACACAGATTTACTTTATTCTTTTCCGTGTAATCCGTGTCTAAAAGAAATCACCAACTGTATTTTGACAGTCTCTCGTTTCCTACACCTCTTTTCCTTCCTTCTCAAAGTCTTTGCGTGATTTGCTTTGCGTAACGATATATACACCGAGAAATACCAGTGCGATGGCAATACCTTTTTCCATATTGAATGTAGCCATGCCGATTATGACTGTAACGATTGAAGCCACGATAGGTTGCATATAGTTGTACATGCTTACTACTGTGGGGCGCAACAGCCTTTGTGCCGTCATGATACATATATAAGCCAGGAAGCTGCCGCCTACCACCACATAGCCTACTTGTAACAGTGCCGCAGTAGAGATTTCAGCCCATTGTATGGCAGCTACATCATGGTAAGAGAAAGGGATATAACACATGGAGGCATATACAAACATCCATTTGTTCAGGGTTATAGGAGAGTATTTCTGGGATAATCCTTTGAATACGGTCAGGTAAATAGAGAAACTGATTTGGGCGATGAGGCACAGCAAGTCACCCATGATGCTGCCATTGCCGCTTCCTGCATTGCTGCTGCTCATAATCAGTATCAATGCGCCCATGGCGCCTACAAAAATGCCCAATACTTTTTTATTCGTAACGGGCTCTTTCAGATAAATGGCAGCTACAATCATGGTTACGATAGGAAGAGTGGTGGTTACGATAGAGGCATCGATGGGGGAAGTCATGGACAGTCCGAAGATATAGACTCCCTGATTGAATACCAGTGCGAAGAGTGCGGCAAAGAATATCTTCAACATATCCCGGTGGTCTACCTGCTCGCGTTTGCAGAACAGTGAGAGCAACCAGAAACAGGCTGCTGCACCTACCATGCGGAAAGTGGTGACGGATAGAGCTGAGAACTCGACTAATGCGGATTTGCCGACAGGTGCCATTAATCCCCATAGGATATTGGCGGTCAGAGCGAACAGATGACCTTGTATGTTCTTGTTCATATTGTAAAATGTGTATTATTTGTGGTGAAAAACGCTGCAAAGGTAACTATTTTCTCAATCTCTTTCTTTATATTTGCTACACGAATATATAGAAACCATGGAAGTACAGGCCAATTACATCAGACGTATCGAAATACACGGATTGTGGCACCGATACGATATAGCTTGGGAGTTGCGTCCCGATGTCAATATACTTTCCGGCATCAACGGAGTAGGAAAGACTACGATTTTAAACCGTTCGGTAGGCTACCTTGAGCAAACTACGGGAGAGGTAAAGAGTGATGAGAAAAACGGTGTACATGTTTTCTTCGACAATCCGGAAGCGACTTTTATTCCTTATGATGTAATCCGCAGCTATGACCGTCCTCTTATTATGGGAGATTTCACCGCCCGCATGGCAGACCCGAATGTAAAGTCCGAATTGGATTGGCAACTCTATCTGCTCCAGCGCCGTTATCTTGATTATCAGGTGAATATCGGTAACAAAATGATTGAGCTGTTGAGCGGTGACGAACAGCAACGGAGTCTGGCTCCCGCCTTGTCTGTGCCTAAACGGAAATTTCAGGATATGATTGACGAACTGTTCAGCTATACCCGTAAGAAAATCGACCGTAAGAGCAATGACATTGTCTTTTATCAGGACGGCGAACGGCTGCTGCCCTATAAACTCTCGTCCGGCGAGAAACAGATGCTGGTAATCCTGCTGACCGTGCTGGTGCGTAATGAGGAGCATTGTGTGCTTTTCATGGACGAGCCGGAAGCATCGTTGCACATTGAGTGGCAGCAAAAACTTATCGGCATGATACGCGGACTCAATCCGAATGTGCAGCTCATTCTCACCACCCACTCGCCTGCCGTGATTATGGAAGGCTGGCTGGATGCGGTGACCGAAGTGGAAGATATTTCAACGGTGATTGGCGGCAGGTGAGTATCAATCGCACATCACTGAATATTCATTATTAAATCAACATTTATTTTGGCAACATCTCTCCGACATAATCTTACTTCTGCCTATTTGGACGCCGCACACAAATTCTCGTCAAAGAAAGGGCGCAGGCGTATTGTGGCGTATGTGGAAAGCTATGACGACATCGCTTTCTGGCGTACCCTTCTGGCTGAGTTCGAGAATGAGGAGCGTTATTTCCAGGTGATGCTTCCTTCCGCCACTTCGCTGGCAAAGGGCAAGAAAATGGTGTTGATGAATACGCTCAATACCACGGAACTCGGACGTAGCCTGATAGCTTGTGTGGACAGTGACTATGACTTTCTGTTGCAGGGAGCCACCAATGTGTCGCGGAAGATAAACCGTAATCCTTATATTTTCCAGACGTACGGGTATGCCATTGAGAATTTCCATTGTTTTGCCGAAAGCCTTCATGAGGTTTGTGTACAGGCAACACTGAACGACCGTCACATCCTTGATTTCCCCGCTTTTCTGAAACGCTATTCGCAGATAGCCTATCCGCTGTTCTTATGGAACGTCTGGTTTTACCGTCGGCACGATACGCATACATTTCCTATGTACGATTTCAATTCCTATGTCCGTTTGCAGGAAATAAACCTGCGGCATCCTTACAGTGTCTTGGATGCCATGCAGCGTACGGTATCTGCCAAACTTTCCGAAATGGAAACCCGTTTCCCGCAGTATATAGAGGATGTTGACCGGTTGGGTGAGGAACTGCGGAAATTAGGATTGGTTCCCGACAATACCTATCTCTATATGCAGGGGCATCATATCATGGATTGTGTGGTCCTGAAGTTGCTGATACCCGTTTGCACCGTACTGCGCCGTGAACGCGAGCAGGAAATTAAACGCCTGGCAGAGCATAGCGAACAGTTCCGCAATGAACTGACGGGTTATGAAAACAGTCAGGTCAATGTATCCGTCATGTTGAAGAAAAACAGCGGTTACAAGAACCTTTATCTCTATCAGTGGTTAAAAGAAGACATCTGCGAGTTTCTCGAACGGGAAAAACTCTGACGCCCTATTTATACTTTATACCTCATATTTTATACCTAACTATCATGGATATACTAAAGAATATCGACGAATTATTGATTTCTTGGGGAACAGCCCCTTCTTTGGCCGATATGCTCGATCAGTTTATAGCTTTTGTGCTTGTGCTTATCGTTGCGTTTCTGGCTGATGTCATTTGTCGGAATATCCTGTTGAAAGTAGTGGCGCATTTGATAAGGAAAACAAAAGCTACATGGGATGATATTGTTTTTGACCGTAAGGTACTGATTCACCTCAGCCGTATGGTGGCTCCCGTTATCATCTATGTCTTTATTCCGGTAGCCTTTGCCGAGACGAGTTCTTCCACGTTGGGCTTTATCCAGCGTGTCTGCCTGATTTATATTCTAATCACATTCCTAAGTTTTATCAACTCGTTTCTGAAAGCCGTTTATGCCGTATACAGCGAGAAGGAGCAGCTTCGCGACCGCCCTTTGAAGGGTATGTTGCAGACTGTCCAGGTGATACTTTGGTTTGTAGGGGCTATCGTGGTGGTAAGTATTCTGATTGACAAGTCTCCGTTGTCGCTATTGGCGGGATTGGGTGCTTCTGCCGCTATCCTGATGCTGGTGTTCAAGGACTCGATTATGGGATTTGTTTCGGGAGTGCAGCTCTCCGCCAATGATATGCTGAAGGTGGGCGATTGGATTGCGATGCCCAAATACGGTGCAGACGGTACGGTGATAGAAGTCACGCTGAACACCGTGAAAGTACGTAACTGGGATAATACCATTACCACGATTCCGCCGTATCTGCTTGTCAGCGACTCATTCCAGAATTGGCGCGGCATGCGCGAGAGTGGGGGACGGCGTGTCAAGCGCTCCATAAACATTGATATGAACAGCGTCCGGTTCTGTACTCCGGAGATGCTGGACAAATACCGTAAGATTCGTTTGCTGAAAGATTACGTAGAGCAGACGGAAGCGGTGATAGAGGAGTATAATAAGAAACATCATATCGACAATTCCGTCCTTGTCAACGGGCGTCGTCAAACCAATCTGGGTGTGTTCCGGGCCTATCTGACCGCTTATCTGAAAAGTCTTCCCGATGTAAACAAGGAACTGACCTGCATGGTGCGGCAGTTGCAGCCGACCGACCACGGTATTCCTATGGAACTTTATTTTTTCTGTGCCATCAAGGACTGGGTTCCATACGAGGGAGTGCAGGCAGATGTATTTGACCATGTGTTGGCCATCATTCCCGAATTCGATTTGCAGGTATTCCAATCACCGTCGGGAAGGGATTTCCAAAGGGTGCTGTCTTAATTCCTGAAGGATAATTGGGTGCAGATGCTTCATGGGAATTCGGTTGTGCGGGCAGAAAAAACATACAGCCTGCAAAAGTTTGAACCGTTGCAGGCTGTTGCCCTGATAAACTTTATAAAGAGAATTTGGAATGCGTGCGGGTTATTTTATCCAGTTTCCTTTCATCCAGTCGCATGCGGCTTTAATGGCGTCGAAGGAAGCGTAGGACAGCGTAGCATCCACTTTGTTGCTTGTTACGGCGGTGAAGTCGTCGTTGGTGTAATCTCCGTCGGATTTCAATGCGGCAGTGACGGTCATATTGGTGAGTCTGGAAGTACCGTTTTTCAGCGAGGCATTCGTTAATGCGCTCTCCACTACCAGCGGTTGTCCCTTGCCGCATACTTTGGCATTGTCTATATCGGCTTGAGTGCCGCGACGCAGACGGATGCCTTGTTTGCTTTCGCCGTTACCTGCGAGGATGAGGTTTTTGAGTACGGGATGCGATACGGGAGTGGCTGCATTGTCGTTTTCGTTATTGTCCGCTTCGATGAGGCAGTCGCAGTCGTATCCTAATGTGGCTTTGGCTTCCTGATAGGCAACGAGGTCAGTGCCTTTTCCGTTCCAGCCTTCGGTCCAGTCGAAAGAGTCGTCGCTGCAACTTACCACTACCATATTGCTTACGTTTACCGAACCGCCGAAGAACTCGAAGCCGTCGTCAGAACCTTTGTAAGCCTCGCAGTGGTCTACAATCGTACCGTTACCTACACCGTAAAAGGAGATTCCGTTGGCTTCATGCTCTTCGTCGAAGGCAAATCCGGTGTATTCCAGACGGATGTACTGCAATGTTCCGGAATTGTCGGCATCGTCATTGCCGCCATATACGGCGCCGCCTATCTCTGAACTTCCTTTACCGCCTTCGGCATTGGTATGCGCTTTTCCGCAGATATGAATGCCGCCCCATGCTCCGGGTTCCTCTTTTTCGCTGGTCATGACGATAGGTTTGTCGGGCGTGCCTACGGCATTGATTTTGGCACCTTGCTTCACCAGAATATAGTCTACGATATTGTCATAGACAGATATAATCTTTACTCCTTCTTCGATGTTCAATGTGGCACCTGCCTCTACAATGTATTCACCGCTCAGTTTATAGGTGTTGCCGGCTTTCAGGGTTACGTCTTCGGTTATTGTACCTTTCAGGATACTGCCGTTTTCTATCCCGTTGCCTTTGTCATTGTTGCTGTCGTTGGTGTTGTCATCGCTGCAAGCGGTGAGGGACAGCATTCCGGCTGCGAGAGCCAGCGAATAGAATTTCGATTTCATTGTTTTCATAATTCAATTGTTTTAAGTTGACTGTTCGTCTGTTTGATAATCTATTTAAAAGGATTTATAATTTGTAGCTGAAGCCAATTTCAAAGTCAGTACCTTTTTTATAGCGCTCCACTTCCACTTCCGTGCCGGTGGAAGGCACTTCTTGCTTAAAGATGACGTTACGGTTCAGCAGGTCGTTTACTTGCAGTTTCAGGCTGAAATGCCTGTTGAGGTCGTATCCGGCACTGAAGTTCAGTGTGTGCAGAGTCTGTTGCTTGATGTCTCCCAGATTGGATACGCCCACCGCATGGATGCGGCTGCCTTGCAGATTGTAGAGTAAGGCGAGGTTCAGTTGCCGTTCTTCACCGAAACGGGGAGAGTAGGTGAGGTCTGCATTGGCCAGAATGGGAGAGGCGCCTTGCAAAGGACGTTCTTTGTTGGTGTAAGCGCCGCCTTCGGGCAGTTTTACGTTGGTATACATATAGCTGAGGTTAGCACCCAAACGCAAGTCTTTTATCAATTGTTTGCGGCATTCCACTTCTACGCCGGCAGCCATTCCGTTGTCCGCATTCCGGAAGCTGTGCAGGGTAGCTCCGCCTTGCAATGCCTGGATACGTTCTATCGGGCTGTCGAGGTATTTGAAGTAACCGGTCAGCGAAATCATGTCTCCGTTTTTGCCGAAGCGTTCGTAACGCAAGTCGAAGTTGTAGTTGTAGCCGTTCTGCAACTCGTCGTTACCGCGGATTTGTGCCGAGCCGTAGGATTCCTGATAGAGGAAGGGAGCCATTTCTATGAATGATGGGCGGGTAACGGTACGGGATGCGGAGAAACGGATGCTGTTGGCGTCGTTTATTGTGTACTTCAGATTTAGGGTGGGGAAGAAATCGTTTTTATCCAGATTGCGCCGTTCGGCATACCAGTCGCCGCCGTCAGTGGCATAGTCCACCCACTGTTTGCTTATTTCGTAGCGTACGCCGAGGTTTACAAGTAATGACGGTACGGGGTAGAAGTCGGTCAGCAGGTATCCGGAGTAAATTTCATTTCCTGCGCGGTAGCTGTCTTTGGGTTGCATCACGCGTTGTACCGTTACGTTTCCGTCTGCTATGTTCTCTTGGTTCAGGAAGCCGTCTGTATCGTAGATGTCGGTAACGGTGGGATTAATTTTGTTCAGGTTGTAGTAGAAACGGGTTGCTTTGTAGTCGCGGCTTTTATTCTTATAGTTGAAGCCCAGTTTCAGAAAATTGTTTTCGTTCCACTTCCAGCGCAGGGCGAGGTTGCCGTTCCACTCCTTTTCATCCAGGCTGCCGAAATAGCGCATGGTTTCCTGGCGGTTCAGTTTGAACAGGCCGAGTGTGCCGTCATCATTCTTTATATACATCACTTGGCGTCTGTCCGGTTCTTCGCTTCCTGTCTTGCTGTACGAGCCGCCCCAGGTCAGTTCCCAACGGTCTTGTTCGCCGAAGTTGTGAAGGCCGTTCAGTTGGTGGTTCTGCAAAGTGTAGATATGTGTGATGTTATTGCTTCCGGTCAGCTCGTGCTCTTCGGCATCTGTTCCCTCACGGCGTTGGTAAGTGTCTGTGGCATTACGCGTATAGAAGAAAGTATAGCCTATGCGGTCGTGCCGGTGCAGCGTGTAGCCTATGTATCCTAATGCAGCGAGTTTCAGTTCTTGGGCATAGCTGTCGTATGAGAAGTTGTCCTGTACATTGCCGGTTGCTTCCAGGGTTTTATAGAAAGCGTTGTCCATATTCTGATAGCCGTTGCCGGCGCTTACGGATGCCAGTATGCTGAGCGTTTGGCTGTCGATGCTGATGTTCTTGCCGAAGCCGAGGTTACCGTTAAAGTCCGGCAGGGTTGATTTCTTCTTTACGGCAAACGAGGTGTCGAATATATTTCCGGTCTTTACATAGTTGCCAAAATCAGACAGAGGCATATCGAGTGCCGCCTGGTCCACACCGGAAGTCTTGAACAATGAGCCGTTGCGGTTCATCTGATAGCGGTCTTTGCCCAGGGTATTGAACTTCCCGCCGGTGTTGAAACTGATGCTGAAGAAATCTTCGGCGATGTTCTCTTTGGTACTGATGTCTATGTGTGCACCTGAATAGTCGGCAAAGGCTTCCGCGTTATATACCTTACTTACGGTGATGTTCTGTATGGTGCTCGACGGAAATAGATCCAGCGGAATCAGCTTGTTGTCGGGATTGGGAGAGGCGATGGGGAGGCCGTTCAGGGTAGTCGTGCTGTATCGGTCGCCCAATCCCCGTACAATGAGCTGGCCGGCATCGGCAATGGAGATACCGGTAATCTTTTTTACCCCTTCTTCTACATTGCTTATACCTTTGATGCTCATCTCTTTTGAGCCGATGTTTTCGATGGCGAGTGTAGCTTTCCTGCGCTCCATTTGCAGGGCACGTTCGCCCTCAAGGTTTTTCCGGGCCACTACGGATACTTCGCCCAAAGTCTGTGCGTCGCTTTCCAGTTCGAAGTTCAGCACGACATCGGCTTTGCCTGACTTTACATTGTTTACAACGATGTCTTTGTAGCCTATATATTTTATGGATAATGTGTAGATGCCGTTTGTTACATTCAGGGAGTAGTTGCCGTCCATATCGGCGATGGCGCCTTGCGTGGTTCCTACTATCTGTACGGTAGCTCCGGTCAGCGGTTCCCGGGTCTGTTTGTCGGTGATGGAACCTTTGATAGTACCTGCCATGACTGTCATGACAGAAAGCGTAAGGAATAAAATAAGGAAGAATATCTTTCCTAAATCTAATTTCGTACTCATCTCTTTTATGCGTTTCTTAATCCGCTGCAAAGATGCGCCGAACGTGTTTCAAGAGTGATACATACATTATACATTCTGTTTTCGTTTGTATGAAGGAGCTGTTACGTAATCCGTACGATTTTATCATGCGGTATAATATAAATAATAATATTAAATACTTGTTTGTTTGAGTTTTATGGCTATATTTGTCCCATTATCAATAAACAAACAGACAAACAAATTATGGATGTTCCCCCTCACAATGATAACGAACGCTTTCGGCGTTTGTCTTTGCTTGGGCGCATTGGTTGGTGGGAAGCCGACTTTTCTGCTGAGCAGTATTTATGTTCCGAATATGTATGCGATTTGTTGGGGATGAAGGGGGACAGCCTCTCTTTTCAGGATTTCGGTCGGATGATTCGTGAGGATTATCGGGGACGCATCACCAGAGAGTTCCTTTCCATAAAGGAAGTGGAGGTATACGAACAGACCTTTCCTATCCATACGGCAACCGGAGTTGTCTGGGTACATTCCCGCATGGGGTATAGAGAGCTTGCACCCGATGGGCATCTGAAAGCTTTCGGAATCCTGCAACGGGTAACGGAACCCGTAAACAAAGAGGATAAGGACCGCATGTATCATATCAATAATTTGCTGTATCGCCAGAACTCTATTTCCCATTCCTTGTCTCATTTTCTTAAAGACGAGTCTGTAGCTTCCGGCATCTACGAAATTCTGAAAGATATTTTGGACTTTTTCCATGCCGGACGTGCGTATATTTTTGAGTATGAAAAAGATTATACTTTTCAGACTTGCACTTATGAAGTTGTTGCCGAAGGGGTGTTACCGGCGGTAGAAGCATTCCGGAATATACCGGTTACTTTCATGCCGTGGTGGACTACTCAAGTTTTGTCGCAGAAACCTATATTGTTCGAGTCATTGTATAAGTTGCCCGAAATGGAAGAAGGCGAATTCCGGTTATTGGAGCAGCAGGGTATCAAAGCTTTAATGGCTGTTCCATTGGTGGCGAATGATACGGTGAAAGGTTTTATGGGAGTAGATTTGGTAGACCGTACTATCTTGTGGAGCAATGAAGACTACCAATGGTTGGGATCGTTGGCCAATATCATCAGTATCTGCGTTGAACTGCGTAAAACGCAGGATGAGGCAATACGGGAACGTCAGGCTTTGGACCGTAGTGAGAAACTCTTTAGAAACATTTTTGCCAATATACCGGCTGGGGTGGAGATTTATGATACTGACGGCTTTCTGGTAGATGTCAATAACAAGAATATAGAAATATTCGGTATCCGCGATAAGGCGGATGTGATAGGTATCAACCTGTTCGAGAATCCTAACTTGTCACCTCAGTTGATAGAGCAGATACGTGACCGGGATATTGTAGATTTCAGATTGGATTATGAATTTGAAAATGTAGAGGGATATTATCCTTCCGGTAAGCGCAATAAGATAAACCTATATACCAAAATCAGCAAGTTATATGATAGTAAGGGTAACTTTACCGGATATGCCTTTATCAATATCGATAATACCGAGCGTATGGATGCTTTGAACCGTATTTGTGATTTTGAGAACTTCTTTCTGTTGATTTCTGATTATGCAAAAGTAGGTTATGCAAAGTCGAACTTGCTGGATAGGAAAGGTTATGCCATTAAGCAGTGGTATAAGAATATGGGAGAAGATGAAAATACGCCTTTGTCGGATATTATAGGTGTATATAACAAAATGCACCCGGATGACAGAAAGCGGATTTTGGATTTTCTTTATAAGGCACGGCTTGGAGAAGTAAGAGACTTCAAGGGAGAGATACGTATTTTGCATCCGGGGACGGAAGCTCAATGGAATTGGGTGCGCACCAATGTGGTAGTCAATCAATATCAACCGGAAAACGGTGTAATAGAGCTTATCAGTGTAAACTATGATATTACGGAATTGAAAGAAACCGAAGCCAAACTGATTGATGCTAAAGAGAAAGCCGAAACGGCAGATCGTCTGAAGAGTGCTTTTCTTGCCAATATGAGTCATGAGATACGTACTCCGCTGAATGCAATTGTAGGTTTTTCCAGTTTGTTGGTGCAGGGAGAGAATCCGGAAGAACGGGAGCAGTATATGGCGATTGTGGAAGAAAATAATGAGTTGCTGTTGCAATTGATATCCGATATTCTGGATTTGTCAAAAATAGAAGCCGGAACCTTTGATTTCGTAAAACAGGAATTGGATGTGAACCAACTGTGTGAGGATATGGTGCGTACGATGAAACTCAAAGCCAGACCGGGAGTAGAGGTTGTCTTTGATCATCGCCTGCCGGAGTGTATCATTGTGAGTGATCGTAATCGTTTAAATCAAGTGATAGCAAATTTCATGAATAATGCGATAAAATTTACTTCGACCGGTAGCATACGTTTAGGTTATGGGCAGGCAGAAACCAACTTGCTGCGCTTTTATGTTGCTGATACTGGCATCGGCATTATACAGGAAAAGCAGGCTGAGATATTTGACCGTTTTGTCAAACTGAACTCTTTTGTACATGGCACAGGATTGGGATTGTCTATCAGCAAGAGCATCGTTGAGCAACTGGGCGGCACTATCGGTGTGGAAAGTGAATCGGGTAAAGGGGCTTGCTTTTGGTTTACATTACCTGTTGCTTGATAAGAAGTATTTTTCCACTTTTGCTGATGTTCGGGTAAGGGTAAGTTGCATGAGTATTGGGTGAAGTTGGCGATGCAGCCTTTACCTTGCTTAGCCATCGCGGCACTATCCAAAGTTTCTCAAGACTGGCGATGTCCGGCACGTTACCGACGATACCGATTACATCTTCACCATAGGTTTTCAGTTCCTCTACACGCTTGTCCAGTTGTTCCTGACGGATGTCTACCGCAACGACTTTAGCGCCTTGTTGCATAAAACACTTGGCAATGTTGCCACCCAATACGCCACCTGCATCGGTGATGACTGCTACTTTACCTGTAATACTGAATTGTTCGTTTATAATCTTTTTCTCCTTTTTTCTTTTTTATACGGGAAAGCACGCGAATAAAGCATGAAAAATATAATTCCTTATACTTTATTATTTTCTGCTTCACGTATCTATATTGTATATTTTATACTTGCGTTTTCTTTTGTTTCATTTAGTTTTCTACTTTCGTACTCATCTCTTTTATGCGTTTCTTAAATCTGCTGCAAAGATGCGCAGAAGTGTTTTAAGTTATACATTCTATTTTCGTTTGTATTAAGGAGTTGTTACTCATTTATAGCAAAAAAAGGATGTTTTATATCAAAATAGTTATTCTATAGTGTTTTTAAGATTTATATTTTTGTTGCAGTAAAACACTGTGTTCGAAAACGCTAATTTAAACTAATTGTAAACCAAGATTATTCTATGAGAAGCAGGAAGAAAGAAGGAGTATATTTTATGAGTATACTCAAGCGTCAGGTGCTGTTTGTGCTCTTTGCTTTTGCAGCAACCTTATGCGCATTCGCGCAAAACAAAACAATCACAGGACTTGTGGTAGACGGAAACGGTGAATCCATCATCGGTGCCAGTGTTCTTGTCAAAGGGACAACGAACGGAATTATCACTGACATCGACGGTAAGTTCACACTGAATGATGTGCCTGAAGCGGGAGTTATCCAGATTAGTTATATCGGCTACAAGACTCAGGAAATCTCCGCTAAGAACAAGGCCAATCTTAAAGTGGTGCTTGTAGAAGACAATGAAATGCTGGATGAAGTAGTGGTAGTAGGCTATGGTGTTCAGAAGAAATCGGACGTTACCGGTGCCATGATTCGCGTAGGTTCCGAGGAACTGAATTCACGTCCGGTAGCCAACGCCTTTGAAGCTATGCAGGGCAAGGCAGCTGGTGTAGACATTGTCAGCAATGAGCGCCCGGGCGAAGTGGGAACGATTAACGTACGCGGTGTGCGCTCTTTGAGTGCCAGCAATACTCCGCTGTATGTAGTGGATGGTATTCCTTTGATGTCCAATAGCGGTATTGAAACTTTGAATCCGCAGGACATTGAGTCTATTGATGTATTGAAAGACGCCTCTGCTACGGCTATTTACGGTTCTCGTGGTGCTAATGGCGTTATTCTGGTTACTACCAAATCCGGTAAGGAGGGTAAGATGTCTTTGAACTACTCCGGTACGGTTACTATCGAAAACCTGCAGGACTATTCCGAAATGATGAACTCTGCAGAGTATATCGATTGGCGTCGTTGGTCTTATTACTATCTGAATCCTTCCAAATATCCTCGAGGAGACCAGCCCACTAAAGAGAACGATTATGAGATCTTTTTAGGTGCTACAGACCCTACGGCTTGGAAAAACATTGAAAAAGGCTGGGCAGGTGGTACTTGGGACGGCTCTCGCGTACCTAATACGGATTGGTGTGATATGGTTACGCAGACCGGAGTTACCCATGAACACACGTTGAGTGCCAGTGGAGGTACGGACAAGATGAAAGGTTATGCGTCTATCGGCTATTTGGATAATGAGGGTACGGTGAAAGGGCAGTCTTATACTCGTTATACTACAAAACTGAGTTTGGATTTGAAGCCTACTAAATGGTTTAATTTAGGATTGAATGTTAATGGTACGTTTAGTGAACAGCAATATGGTTCGTCTGCAAGTTCTGTCGGTCAGTTGATAAAGGGTATGCCTTCTAACTTATATGCAGCATCTACCAGTTTGTTCCCTTATGCTTCACCTTATGATGAGGATGGCAACCGTATTGAATATCCCGGTGGTGATGATAAAGTAAAGAATGTAATGAATGAATGGAACAACAGTCAGAATGAACGTCGTATGTTCCGTGCTATCGGTAGTTTGTATGCTCAATTGGATTTAGGTGAAATTTACGCTCCTTTAAAAGGCCTTAGATATCGTTTTAATTTCGGACCGGATTTCCGTTATTATAGAAACGGTACATTCCGTAATGAAGAGTCAATTAGCAGTGAAGGTAAGAATCGCGCTTCCTTGTCTAACCAGTCTGACTTTTCCTGGACGTTGGATAACTTGATTTACTATGACAAAGAATTTGGAAAACATTCAGTGGGACTTACTTTATTGCAAAGTGCTACAGGGTATCACTACGAAGAATCCTCTATGGCGGCAGAAGGTATTCCTTTGGAAAGTGCGAAATGGAATGCGTTATCAAAAGAAAATGTCTCTTTGCTGGATGAGTGGAATAGCGGACTGATTGAGAAACAGCTCCTTTCTTATATGTTCCGTGTGAACTATGACTATAATAATAAGTACTTATTGACAGTTTCCGGTCGTTGGGATGGTGCTTCACAGCTTGCAGAAGGCAATAAGTGGGCTTTCTTCCCCAGTGCGGCTTTGGGTTGGCGTCTTGATCAGGAAGAGTTTCTGAAAGATGTTACTTGGTTAAACCAGTTGAAATTCCGTTTGGGTGTTGGTGTTACCGGTAATTCGGCTATCGACCCTTATCAGACGAAGGGTGCTATAGTTTCGCTCTATTATCCGTTCGGTTCTGCGCTTGCTCCCGGTTATGCCGCTTCGGAACCATTGATTAAAGATGGAGCTGTGGCAATGGCCAATAAGAATTTGTCTTGGGAGAAGACCACGCAGTATAACATCGGTCTTGACTACTCGGTTTTAAACGGACGAATTTCGGGAGTTCTTGATTTCTATACTTCACGTACTACTGATTTGTTGATGGCAATGACAATTCCTTCATTGAATGGTTATACTAATACGTATGCCAATGTAGGTAAAACATCCAATATAGGTGTGGATATAACGTTGAATACCGTTAACGTCAAAACACGTGATTTTGAATGGTCTACCAGTATTAATGCTGCATGGCAGAAAGACAAGATTGATGAATTGGCAAATGGTAAAGAGGACGATATAAATAATAATTGGTTTATAGGACAGGCGTTGGGGGTAATTTACGGTTACGAGTGTGGCGGACTTTGGAAAGAAGAAGACGCTGCCGAAATGGCTAAGTTCAATGCCAAAGGGCATTCATTCCAAGCAGGTATGGTACGTCCGATAGACCAAAATGGTGATTATAAAATCGACCCGAATGACGATCGTGTAATCATAGGACATACTCGTCCCCGTTGGACTTTTGGCATGACGAATACGTTTACTTACAAGAATTTCGACCTCTCTGTTATGATGTACGGACGCTTCGATTATATGGTAGATACCGGCGGTGAATGGCAGGGTGGACGTTATATGCAGCGTAAGATAAATTATTATAACGAAAACAACAAGAATGCAGAATATCAGAAACCTATTTACAATATTGGCGGTGGAGACCCTTACTATCGTATTGTAGGTTATAAGAACGGTTCATTTCTGAAAGTACGTAACATATCTTTGGGTTACACTTTTCCGCAGACGCTCATCAAAAAGTGGAATTTATCTAATTTAAAGGTTTATGTACAAGCCAAGAATCCGGGACGAATTTTCTCTAATATTGATTTCCTGGAATTGGATGCTTCGCAAGCGTTTACTTCTACTTGGAACCGTGGATTCACAATTGGTTTGAATGTTGGATTTTAAATGTCATTAAAAGTATTATGATTATGAAACTACATAAAAAAATAACATTTGGCTTGTTGGCCTTGACTTTGGTAGGTCCGATGACTTCTTGCAGTGATTTTCTGGATGAGGAGTTGACTACTCAGCAGAATACAGATTTCTTCGATACTCAAGAAGGTATCGACCGTTTGGAAGTTAGCCTTTACTATAATTTACGTTTCCATTTTGCAAAAGAGTGGGCATGTGCCACTACTAACTATGGTACGGATGAGTTTCGTGTAGGTGGCGACGGTTCTAATGCTTCCTGGAATAATTATGATGGAAACTTCCAGTCATCGATTGTCAGCAACTCTACCAATATGTATGAAGTTTGGGATGGCATGTATATCGGTATCAACAATGCCAATCTGCTATTGAGTAAGGTTACTCCGGATAGTTACAAAGCAGACAATAAGAATACTTATATGGGAGAAGCTTATTTCCTGCGCGGATTCAATTATCTGAAACTGGTATCTCAGTATGGGGGAGTTCCTTTGAAACTTACTCCGAGCGAAACTCCGGAACGTGAATTTTCTCGCGCTACTGCCGAAGAAACATTGCAACAGGTGATCAGTGACTTAAAAGACGCTTATAAGTATCTGCCCGAAACAGCTCCCATGACAGGAAAGATGACGAAAGATGCAGCAGCGCATTTTCTTGCCAAAGCATATTTGTTGCGTGCCAGTGAGATAAATGATGATTGGAACAGCGCAACGAAAGAGGATGATTTGAAAGAAGCATTACGTTTGGCGCAAGAGGTTATATCTCATCGTAGTTTAGCTCCGAATTATGCAGATTTGTGGAATTATACTGAGCCGAACGGTGCAAACGAGCAACTGGATGAAATAATTTTGGCAGCTCAGTTCTCTTCTGACAAAGCAACGGAAGGAGCTAATGGTAATCAGTGTCATCTCTATTATGTTTCCGTATACAAAGATTTGCCGCAAATGCAACGTGATATTGCTGGTGAACGCGAGTATCAACGTCTTAGAACTACTTATTATATGTACAATGTGTATGATATGGTCGATGACTCTCGTTTCTGGAAAAGTTTTAAAACGAAATATGCGGTGAACAACCCGCAAAAAGGTTCCGGATACGCACACGGTGATTTGGGTATCATGTATGTAATTAACCGTCCCGGTGACACTCGTTTTGATGCTGTACAGCTTAACAATCAGGTGACTTATGACAAGACGGGGAAAACAATTCCGACAGTGTTTGTAGCTTATCCGAAAGACCGCAACGCAGAAGATGATGAGGCTTTATATGATTATACTAATCGTTATTGTACGTTGAATAAGTATATTGACGGTTCCCGTGAATCGAGAGACAGTCGTGTTGGTTTCCGCGATGGTATTCTTGCCCGTTTGGGTGAAACCTATTTGATTGCAGCCGAAGTGTTGATTCGTCAAGGCAAGTATCCTGATGCTTTAGGCTATATCAATGATCTTCGTGCACGTGCCGCTTATAAAGCAGGAGAAGACCGTTCCGCATATTGCGATGGTGGTGCTGCTTATAATGATAAAGCGTTGGGATATAAGGATGACGGTGTGAATTCTTATTTTGCGGAGAATTCTTATTATGAGTCCAACAATATCGACAGAAACATTAAATCTGCTACAGACTTAAAGATTACGGATATTCACAACTTGCCGGCCGAAGATGAGGCTATTATCAGTAAATTAGGGTATAGTACGGATTATGACCGTATGCTGTGTCTGTTGCTGAACGAACGTTCTCGTGAACTTTGCGGTGAATTTCATCGTTGGCAAGATTTATCAAGGACGTTGACTTTGGTCGAACGCGCCAAAGCATTTAATCCGGATGCTGCCCCCAATATTCAGGAACGTCATAATTTGCGTCCTATTCCGCAAACCTACCTGGATGCTATCCAAAAGGACGGTCATGCGTTAACTCCTGAAGAAAAGAAAGCGGAACAGAATCCCGGATATTAATCGGCATCCATTATAAGTTTATAATACAGTGAAGAGAAGAAGGCTCTCTGCCAATCGGGGTAGAGAGCCTTCTCTTTGTGTTTCTTTCCGGTAAAATAAACAATCGAAGATTGACGGGGTTATACTCCGCTGAATGCGCTGAAACCGCCGTCAATAGGAAGCAATGCACCTGTAACGAAGCTAGCGGCATCGCTGCACAGGAACTGTACGGCTCCGTTCAATTCGTTGATGTCGCCGAAGCGTTTCATCGGGGTTTTGGCCAATACTTTCTTGCTGCGGTCGGTCAGTGAGCCGTCGGGGTTGATGAGTACGGCGCGGTTCTGGTCGCCGATGAAGAAGCCCGGGGCGATGGCATTGACGCGGATACCGTCTCCGTATTTCAGTGCCAGTTCGCTTGCCAGCCATTGGGTGAAGTTGGCAACGGCTGTCTTGGCTGCCGAATAGCCCGGAACGCGGGTGATGGCGCTGTAAGCTGCCATGGAAGATACGTTGACGATGCAGCCCTTACCTTGCTTAGCCATCACTTTGCTGAACACTAAAGACGGGTAAACGGTTCCGTTCATGTTCAGATTGGTCACTTTTTCCCAGCAGGAGATGTCCATGTCGTAGAAGTGCTGGTCGGGAGCCAGAGTTGCGCCCGGCATATTTCCACCGGCAATGTTGAGCAGAATGTCGATACGTCCCCACTTGGCAACGATGTCATCGGCAAGTTTCTCAAGACTGGCGATGTCCAGTACGTTACCGACGATACCGATTACATCTTCACCATAGGTTTTCAGTTCCTCTACACGCTTGTCCAGTTGTTCCTGACGGATGTCTACCGCTACGACTTTAGCGCCTTGTTGCATAAAACACTTGGCAATGCTGCCACCCAATACACCACCTGCACCGGTGATAACCGCTACTTTACCTGCAATGCTGAATTGTTCGTTCATAATCTTTGTCTCCTTTTTTCTTTCTTTTCTTTTTTTATACGGGGAAGCACGTGCATAAAGCATGAAGCGTATCCCCCCTCATACTTTATTGTCTTCTGCTTCACGTATCTATATTGTATATTTTATGCTTGTGTTTCCTTCTGTTTCATTTCGTCTTGTACCACTGCCATCATGCCTTCCACCTGTGCCAGCGCCAGCATACGGCCGTGGAATGAATAGCCGGGATTATATCCCTTGTCCTCATCGCCCAGCATCATCCGTCCGTGGTCTACACGCATGGGCAGGTTCGGGTTTTCTTGCTCGAAGATGCGGATAAGGTCGATGAGGTGACCGCGTCCCGTCAGGTGGGAGCTTTCTATGAAGTTGCCGCCCGGCATGGCTGCGGTGCTGCGCAGATGCACAAAGTGGGTGCGTGATGCAAACTTCCTGGCGAGTTCGCGGGTGTTGTTATGCTCTCCCGCGCTGAGCGAGCCGGCACAGAACGTCAGCCCGTTGTGTGGATTATCCACTGCATTCAGGAACCAGGCGATGTCCTCTTCGTTGGTCACGATACGCGGCAAGCCCAGTACCTGGAAAGGCGGGTCGTCGGGATGTACGCACATATTTACGCCGTACTCCTCGCACACCGGCATAATGGCGGCAAGGAAATACCGCATGTTCTCGCGGAGCGCATCGCGGTCGATACCTTTGTACAAAGCCAGCAGATTCCTGAATATATTCACCGGATTCTTGTCGCCTTCCTTGATGTTGCCGTTTACGAATCCCTGCGTCTTTACGATAATCGCATCGACAAGGCTGTCTTTTTCGGCTTCGGTGATGGTCTTGTCCAGTTCGGCCACTTTAGCCAGCTCTTCGGCGGAGTAATCCTTTTCGGCTCCCTCACGTTGCAGAATGCGCAGGTCGAAATAGGCAAAGCGCACCCGGTCGAAGTAGAGCGATGAGGTTCCGTCTGCCCAGGGGTGTTGCAAATCCGTGCGTATCCAGTCGATAACGGGCATGAAGTTATAGCATACGGTCTTTACACCGCATTTGCCCAGATTGGCAAGACTGATTTTGTAGTTCTCTATCAGTTGTTCGCGTTCCGGTCCGGCATATTTAATGGCCTCGCATACGGGCAGGCTCTCCACAACCGACCAGCGCAAGCCATAGGACTCGATATATGTCTTTAAATCGTTGATGGCTTCTTCTGTCCAGATTTCGCCGTTGGGCACATCGTGCAAGGCGGTAACTATCCCTTCCACACCGATTTGCCGAAGCATATCGAGCGTTATTTTGTCTTTCTTACCGAACCATCTCCAAGTCTTTTCCATACTTCTTTTTGTATTAATGATTTAAAATGATTATTTACTGCAAATGTAGGCACTAAAACAGTTTGTATATAAACGGATATTTGCAGGATGTTTGCAGATATTTGCGTGTATTGAAAGAATAATGGGATAGCAACCTTTGCAACGAAGTAAACGGCTTTCAATCAATACTATATAAGTACCAATATAATATCTGCGTTTGGTACGGGAAATACCAACGGTTGGTACGCCTTGTACAATCACAGAATTGCGATATAGCCGGATATCAAAATAGGGATAGCCGGGAGCGAAGGGAGCACGCATCCTTCCGGATATAGATATCTCAAAATCTCCATTTGCAGAAGTGTATAAATATCAATCCATTAATGGAGACGATGAAGAAAAACAATAAGGCGTATACGGCTACCTGTTATTCTCCATTTACAGATGTGTAGAAGTTTCAATCCATTAATGGAGACGATGAAAAAACAATAAGGCGTATACGGCTACCTGTTATTCTCCATTTGCAGAAGTGTAGAAGTAGCAATCCGTTAATGGAGACGATGAAAAAACAATAAGGCGTATACGGCTACATGTCATTCTCCATTTGCAGAAGTGTAGAAGTAGCAATCCGTTAATGGAGACAATGAAGAAAAAACATAAGTCGTACACGGCTACATGCCCATTCTCCATTTGCAGAAGTGTAGAAGTAGCAATCCATTAATGGACAATAGGGCATGTAAAGGGCAGATTTTCCGTATATTCGCCTCCTTATCCCCGAATTATGGGCGTAAGTCACATGGTCATGGAGATATATCTATCCTTTAATGGGGAGAACAGCCGGCAAATATCTGATGGAAAAGCCCCACAAACCACAGGAAAATAGCCACACAATGGTCTGATACACAATAATTATTGGAGAAACATGGTCCGCCCCTGCGGACAGCAAGTTGTGTTTTCGTTAAACGAAAATCGTACGGTTTAACGGCAACCTGCCGCCAAACCGTCCCTACCCCCTGATGCTCCGGAGTCGTGGGGGATAAGCTACCGGCATGTTCCATGTCCCTTTGGCATGGGATCCTGCGGATGAATCCGGGCACAGAAAGGCGATTTTCGCATAATTTTTCACAAGGTAGTTCCAGAAAAAACTGGTAGCAAGACTTTGCTGGAAGGACTAAACAAGAAGGTGAAAGGAGTGATGTACACCCGCAATGCCCTTGTCCTTTTTCGACTGGGATGCATAAAGGAAGCGAAATATTTTATAAGTGGTTTCTTTCCACCAACCCTTCTGGTTGGTGGAAGCAGATTACCATTCAGTAGATACCAGTTCTGAAAGATGTAAACAACTTGTTTCTTAGATAGCCTTATAAATATGCTACTACTTATTACAGTTCATTTGGAAATGTTATTCTCACTTTTATTCCTCCGCTTTTTCACTTGCTCCACTGCTTCAG
>ERZ773114.1002-NODE-1002-length-31703-cov-6.090211_pt1 | contig 31703 bp, 28 predicted proteins | sample MGYA00580564_ERZ773114 | MGnify/ENA primary metagenome ERZ773114 (study PRJEB29015, sample SAMEA2737836) | human gut metagenome | biome: human gut; feature: human-associated habitat; material: faeces | place: China | collected 2012 ... | reverse complement strand
GAGGATGCGCACTGCGGCGTATAAGGTAGATGTCGCAAGCGACCGCCGCAGGCGCAAGAATGTGCCAAGGCACATTCTTTGTTCAAGGACACAGCACATATGCATGGAAAAGTGGCTTTATGCATAATATATCCAAAATGTTATCGACAGATTTTGATGAGTTTCATCTCATTGGAATGGTACTGTAAAAACGTTCGAAAACACACTAAATAAAGGAGAAAGATTCATGGCAGATAAGATTTTAGAAAACAACCAGGTATCCATTGTAGGGGAGATTATTTCCGATTTCCAATACAGTCATGAAGTGTATGGGGAAGGCTTTTATATGGTGGAGGTAGCGGTCAGCAGATTAAGTAATTTTTCCGACTACATTCCATTGATGATTTCAGAGCGTCTGATTGACACTTCGCAGAGTTACATAGGACAGAAGGTATATGTGACCGGACAGTTCCGTTCCTATAACAGACATGAGGAACTTAAGAACCGGCTGGTTCTCTCCGTATTCGTCCGGGAGATTGAGTTTATTGAAGAAGAGACAGAGGAGATGAAGAGCAACCAGATTCTTCTTGATGGCTATATCTGTAAAGACCCGATTTACCGTAAGACTCCTCTTGGAAGAGAGATTGCAGACCTGTTGGTGGCGGTAAACCGTTCCTATGGGAAATCGGACTATATCCCATGCATCTGCTGGGGAAGAAATGCAAGATTTGCCGCAAGATTTGAGGTGGGTGTACATGTGCAGATCTGGGGCAGAATCCAGAGCAGGGAGTATGTCAAACGCTTAAATGAGGATGAGGTAGAGAAGCGTACCGCCTATGAAGTATCCGTAAGCAAAATTGAATATATGGAATAAAATAGTAGAAATAAAGAATAATTGAGAAAGCATGAAACATACAGACATTGCTTTTTATTGGAAATTGTGGTATCGTAAGTAAATCTGGGATAAAGAGTCCCTGTAAGAATTGGCATGGAGGTTTGTCATGGAAAAGGGTTCCGTACAGATTTATTATGGTGCAGGTCGTGGAAAGACCAATGCTGCACTGGGCAATGCGTTGCGGGCAGCCGGAGAGAATAAGAGTGTAATTATTATCCAGTTTTTAAAAGGAAAAACAGATGATCAGATTGCTTATATGAAGCAGTTAGAACCGGAAATCAAGGTATTCCGTTTTGAAAAATCAGAAGAGAATTATGATGAACTGCCGGAAGAAAGACAGGCAGAAGAGAAACTCAATATGAAAAACGGACTGAATTTTGCCAAGAAAGTGCTGGTTACCGGTGAATGCAATGTACTGATTCTGGATGAAGTTCTGGGCCTTATAGATGCCGGAGTAATTTCGTCGGAAGAATTAGAAGCTGTTTTAAAAGCAAAGATGGATGAAACAGAGGTTATTATGACCGGAAGGGTATTAGAAGAATCCATTCGCAGCTATGCAGATGAGATTTATAAGATTACTGCGGAAAAATAAGAAAGAAAATGTAAAATGTCTGCATAGGACGTTGACAGATAGTAGCAGTGGTGCTATATTGAGGTAAGAAATTTAATATATGAAGGTAGAGGTTGCGTGAGACAAGAGTACTTGGTCGGATATGGCAGACATAGAAGAAGACATAAGGAAAGGGGAACACGCCGAAAGGTTATTTTTCCTGCAAAGAATAATCTTGGGCATGGATTGAAGAAGTTCATGACTGTCATCTTGTAATAAGATGGGGCGCTATCGGTATGATCCATATTATTTCAAATGGAATATGAGCCGGCTCCTGGTGAGTCGGTTTTTTTAATACATATAATGTGGGCAAAACAAACGATATCTTCATACAATAAATAAGATACTTATAAAGTGGAGGAAAAAGAACATGTCTATTTACAAAGGTTCCGGAGTTGCAATTGTAACCCCAATGAAAGCAAATGAAGAAGTTAACTATGACAAATTAGCAGAATTAATTGAAGAACAGATTTCTGAAGGTACAGACTGTATCGTAATCGCAGGAACAACCGGAGAGAGTTCTACCTTATCCATGGAAGAACATCACAAAGTAATCTGTGCAGCAGTAGAATTTGCAAAACACAGAGTTCCGGTAGTAGCAGGAACCGGTTCTAACTCAACGGAGACAGCAATCCAGTTGACCCAAGAAGCAGAAGAAGCAGGAGCAGACGGAGCACTTATCGTAACTCCATATTATAATAAGGCAACACAGAAAGGTTTAATCGGACATTATTCTAAGATTGCACAGGAAACAAGACTTCCGATTATTATGTATAATGTACCGGGAAGAACCGGATGTAACCTTCTGCCGGAGACAGTTGCAGAATTATTCCGCACCCAGGAAAATATTGTTGGATTAAAAGAAGCAACCGGTAACCTTGCACAGGCATCTAAGACCATGTACTTAACCGATGGAAAGCTTGATTTATATTCCGGAGAAGACGGACTGGTTGTACCACTTATGTCCATTGGCGGAATCGGAGTAATTTCCGTATGGGCAAACCTTGCTCCGGCAAAAGTGCATAATATGTGTGAAAGCTTCTTCAAAGGCGACCTTGCAACAGCAAATCAGTTACAGAGAGAAGCCCTTCCATTGATTGATGCATTATTCTGTGAAGTAAACCCGATTCCGGTAAAAGAAGCATTAAATCTTATGGGCAAGAACGTCGGACCGCTTCGTTCCCCGCTTTGCGAGATGGAGCCAGCCAATAAGGAGAGACTGATTCAGGCAATGCGTACATATGGATTAAAATTAGTATAAGAAACTGGAGATGATAGAGATGACAAAAGTAATCATGCATGGCTGTAATGGAAAAATGGGTCAGGTAATAACCGGCCTGATTGCGCAGGACGAAGATGTGAAAATTGTAGCCGGAATTGATACCTATGATGAAAAGAAAAATGATTATCCGGTATATAAGACCATCCGGGAATGCCAGATTGCAGCAGATGTTGTGATTGATTTTTCAAATGCGAAGGCAGTAGATGAACTGTTAAATTACTGTGGCGAGAAGAAGCTTCCGCTGGTACTTTGCACCACCGGTTTATCCGAAGACCAGCTGGCGAAAGTTACTGAGACCAGCAAAGAGACTGCAATTTTAAAATCTGCCAATATGTCACTTGGAATCAATACCTTAATGGATTTATTGCAGACTGCTATAAAGAAGCTTGCACCTGCCGGCTTTGATGTGGAAATCGTAGAGAAACATCATAACCAGAAGCTGGATGCGCCGAGTGGAACTGCTCTTGCATTAGCAGATGCCATGAACGAAGCTATGGACAATACCTATTCCTATAAATTAGACAGGAGCAGTGAGCGGAAGAAGAGAGATGCAAAAGAAATCGGTATTCAGGCAGTCCGTGGAGGAAGCATTGTTGGTGAACATGAAGTAATCTTTGCAGGAACTGATGAAGTGATTGAATTTAAGCATACGGCATATTCTAAGGCAATCTTTGGGAAAGGAGCTGTAGAAGCAGCAAAGTTCTTAAAGGGAAAACCTGCCGGAATGTATGATATGCATGATGTAATCCGTGCAGAGTAGAGTTGGGCACGCATATAATTACAAAATAAGAAATCCCCGGTATCATATCCGAAAAAGATATGATACCGGGGATTTAATATTTACGCATAGTTCGTTTTACAATAACTGGATACCTGCATCTGCTGCAGCCTTGCACATGTCTTCCGGCCAGAGAGAAGACTGGACTTCTCCGATATGGGCCTTACGAAGGAAGAACATACAGATACGGGACTGTCCGATTCCTCCACCGATGGTATATGGAAGTTTGCCATCAATGATTGCTTTCTGGAAAGGAAGCTTAGCACGTTCCGGGCAGCCTGCTTTATCAAGCTGTGAGAGCAGTGCAGCCTTGTCTACACGGATTCCCATGGAAGATAATTCCAGTGCAATATCAAGGACAGGATAGTATACTAAGATGTCGGCATTTAAAGACCAGTCATCGTAGTCCGGGGCACGTCCGTCATGACGCTCGCCGGATTCTAAGACATCACCAATCTGTAAGATGCAGACAGCACCCTTTGCCTTGGTTATGTAATATTCACGCTCCTTTGGAGTATTTTCAGGGAACATATCCTCTAATTCCTGAGTGGTAATGAAGAAGATATCATGCGGAAGAATCTCTTCAATATAATCGTACTGGATAGCCATATATTTTTCTGTTTTACGAAGACATTTGTATACAGTACGGACAGTATCTTTTAAAGTTTCCATGCTGCGGTCTTTCTTTGCAATGACTTTTTCCCAGTCCCACTGGTCTACGAAGATAGAGTGGATATTATCTGCGATTTCATCGCGGCGGATAGCATTCATATCGGTGTAAAGACCTTCGCCCTCTTTGAAATCATAATGCTTTAAGGCATAACGTTTCCATTTAGCAAGAGAGTGAACAACTTCTGCTTTACGCTCATTCTGTTCTTTGATGGTGAACGTAACCGGACGCTCCACACCATTTAAGTTATCATTTAATCCGGAATCAGGGTCAACGAAAAGTGGTGCTGAAACACGGGAAAGGTTTAAACGCAGGGAAAGCAGATTCTGGAAGAAATCTTTCACTGTTTTAATCGCAATCTGTGTATCATGCAGGTTAAGTTGAGACTGATAATTTTTTGGTATAATCAGATGTTCCATAATAGCTCCTTTTTCATTTTAGTCTGCAATTATTATAGCACAGCAATTCGAGTTTGCAATGGATTATTTGTTTAAAAAAGAGTACAGAAGCGGATATAATTTATCACTGTGTTCAATATAACTTCCATGACCTTCTCCCGGAACAATAACCAGAGTGGCATGCTCAATATTTTCTGCAATCTTTTTTGTAACCTTTTTCTTGATTAAATCTTTTTCGCCGGCTAAGACAAGGGTTGGAATCTTGATTTTATGTAAGTCCACCGGCTGGATATCTGGCTCATTGAGCATCATTGTGGAAAAAGGATTCGGATTCTTTTTGCATTCCCTGCGGATGCGGCGGTAGTCTCTTCCTTTGATGTCCTTTGGCGTCAGGTTTGCACCGCTGATCATAAGCTTGGAGAGCTTATCCGGGTATTTCGAAGCTAAGAGAAGTCCGACGATACCGCCGTCACTGAAGCCATAAAAGAGAGGGGCCTTTAATTCTAAGGCATCAATAAAAGCTGCCATGTCGTCTGCCATATCCATGTAATGAAGTTCTTTTGGAGAAGCAGAAAGACCGTGACCTCTGGAATCGATGGCATAAACGGTATAATGTTCGGCAAGCTCCGGAATCAGTACATCAAAAATTTCGTGGGTTTCGCCATTTCCATGCACTAGCAGGAAAGGCTGCCCTTCGCCATATTTTTCATAATAGAGAATCTGACCATTTAATTGAATATACATAATGATTATCGTCCTTTAAAATTGATTATTTTGTCATTCTATTTTATAGTAAAGGTAATTCAACTTTTTTAGTGTAGCATTTTATAAAGGAGAAAACAAGATGGAGACAGAACATGTTATGCATACTTTTGCCCCGGTATACGATAAAAAATCCAGAGTATTAATCTTAGGCACGTTCCCGTCGGTCAAGTCGAGAGAGAACCGGTTTTACTACGGCCATCCGAGAAACCGCTTCTGGAAAGTAACGGCGGCAGTATGCGGCTGTGAGGTCCCGGAGACGATAGAAGAAAAGAAGGCATTTCTTCTCGAAAATCATATTGCTATCTGGGATGTTATTGCATCCTGCGACATAGCAGGATCTTCAGACAGCAGCATAACAAATGTTGTGGCAAATGATATTGAACGGCTGTTAACGGAGGCTCCCATCGAGGCTGTTTTCCTAAATGGCGCAAAAGCCTACGAATTATTTATGAAATACTGTTCCTGTAAGGATAAGGCAGAAATCTGCAAGCTGCCGTCCACCAGTCCTGCCAATGCTGCATGGAGTCTGGAGCGGCTGATAGAAGAATGGAAGAAAATCAGGAGATAGGATGAAATGTATACAGACAGACAGTTAAAGATTATAGCGGTCTTAAAAAGTGCAGATGGCTGGATGAGTGGTTCCCTTCTGCGGGAAAATATCGGGGTGAGCAGCAGGACACTGCAGATGGATATTAAGGCAATCAATGAGAAACAGTCAGGAGAGCCTCTGATACAGTCTAATAACCGGCTGGGGTATCTTTTGAAAAATAAGATTGCATTAGAGCAGGAACAGAAAAGTTGCGGACAGGAGAACTATGTGCATTCCAAGCAGATTATTACTTTGCTGCTGTTTGAAAAGGAGTATACCAGTATTGGAACGATTTCTGAGCGATTATTCCTTTCCCGGTCATCTGTAACTTCTGACCTGCCGCAGGTAAAGCGGATTATAAGCCGCACGCCGGGGGCAGATCTTTTGGTATCCGGACAATATGGACTTAAGATTCAGGCATCGGAGAATGTAAAGAGAATCATGTGCATGAAGACCATGCAGAGCAGACAGGATTATCATATGTTGTTTTCGGAAGAAGAGATGGAGCAGTTTGCAGAAAATCAGAAAAAGTTACAGGCTGTTCTGGCAGAAGTATTTACCAGAAACCAGTTTATCGTATCGGGAGAAGCCTATCATGATTTTGCACGTTATCTTGCGGTCTGCATGATGCGAAGCCAGATGGGATTTCCAGTAACAGAAGGAGAGGACAGCATCAACCGTCCGGGCAGACTGGCAATGGAGCTGGTGGAAGAGATAGAGAAAGTCTGCGGATATCATTTTCCGGAAATGGAAATGCAGAATGTAGAGGCACGGTTAAAGGAATTGAATATGGTCTGTAAGGAGACGGACATTCAACTGGATATGCTGCAGAAATTAGAAGTATTTATCCAGCGGGTGCAGGAGGAAACCGGACTTAAATTGCAGGTGGAGCGGGACCTTTTAGAGGTTTTATCAGACCATGTGTCAAGAATGGAACTCCGGATTCAGAATGGACGTAATAATATCGGTAATCATACCAAAGAAATGGCAAAGCGGTATCCGCTGGAAATGCATCTTTTAAGAACCTGTTTAAGTCCTGTTTTAAATACAGAGATTCCGGATGCGGAAATGGGCTATCTGGTGCTTTATTTTGCATCTGCCATTGAACGTAACAGAAGAAAGCCGGATATTTTATTTATCAGTGACCAGAGTGCCAGCAGCATTTATAATGTACAGAATAAATTAAAAGGCTTCTTAGGGGAGCGAATCAGTGAGATAACAGTTATCCCGGAATATTTATTTGAACAGAGAAAAGAACGGTATTGCCGGAATTACCAGCTTCGGATTACATCGGAAAAGGAGCTGGTATTAAAGGATGCTTCCTTTACTTATCTCGACCTTTTTGCAGACAATGAGCAGATTATGCGGCTGGGGAGAAATGTTGATAAGCTTGAAAATAACTACTGGAAGGAAACGGAAGAAAAGCTCCGGAAAAAATATGGCACAAAGGACAGTCTGTATCTGATAGAAGAAGTGGCAGACTTTGATGATTTAAAGAAAAGAATCGGTTATGAATATCAGGAACAGAAGGTGTCGAAGGAGACCATCGGAAGCAGCCGTCTTTCTATGATTGACCATGAGCAGGATGGCAGAAATAAGATTTATCACATTTATCTTAAAAAGCCATTTTCTTATGGCGGTAAGCAGATTACAGAAGTTATTGCAGCACATTATGGCGGAGAAGGGGATATGATAGAATTCTTTGACTATGTAAAAGAGCTGTTAGGTGGACAGAGCTAGGCAGAGGATTTCGCTATTAGTGACGCAAAAGTATAAATTTCCTGAAACATAAAAGCACGGTATAATAAGCTTAACAAAATAAATGCGGGTCATTTATGAAAGGAGAATGTTTATGGGAAAAAATTATGAGAAGCTGGGAGATGAAATTATTACCCGGCTGGGAGGAGAACAAAATATTACCAAGCTGTTTCACTGTGCTACAAGACTTCGTTTTCAGCTTGCAGATATGTCTAAGGCAGACCTGGAAGGAATCAAGAAGCTGCCGGATGTCATGGGCGTAGTAGAAAGTGTTGGCGGTGTTCAGGTTATCATTGGAAATGATGTAGCATCCGCTTATGCTGCAATTGTAGCAAAGCATAAGATTGAAAACAGCGGTGATGGCAAGATGGTTGAAAAAGCAGATGCAGCACCGGAGAAAAATGGAATTGTATCAAAGATTCTCAATGTGCTTTCTGCCATTTTAGGACCGGCAATTCCACTGATTATGTGTAGTGGATTGATTTCAGCATTATTGATTATTTTAACCAAGTGCGGACTGAGTACAGAAGGCACAACCTATACCATCATCAGCATGGTTGGAAATGCAGCATTATATTTCCTGCCGGTATTACTGGCATATACTTCTGCCAAGAAATTCGGCTGTGATATTATGACCAGTGTTTTCCTTGGTGCAATTATGATTAGTCCGACATTGATTGGATTAACAGAGCAGGGAAGCTTTGTATCACTTTTCGGACTGCCGGTGAAAACAGTAAATTACAGTTCTACCGTAATTCCGATTATTTTAACCATCTGGATCTTCAGCTATGTAGAGAAGCTGGTAGTTAAAATTGTTCCAGCAGCAGTTAAATTTGTATTTAAACCGTTACTGTCTGTTATTATCATGATTCCAGTTATGTTATGTATTACCGGACCAATCGGAAGCTATTGTGGAGACCTTTTATGCAAAGCACTGACCGCAATCAATAATGTAGCACCTTGGTCTTCTGTATTAATTGTTGGCTGTCTTGCACCACTTTTAGTATTAACCGGAATGCATCTTGCATTGATTCCGCTTGTAATGTCCATGTTTGCAACAGCTGGATATGATAATATGTTATTCGTTGCATTTATCGGAATGAACTTCTCACAGTTCGGTGTAGCATTAGCTTGTATGTTAAAAACTAAAAATAAAAACCTTCGTACACTGGCATCTTCCTGTGCAATTACAGCATTCCTGGCAGGAGTTACAGAGCCTACCCTTTATGGAATCTGTGTACGAATGAAGAAACCTTTGATTGCTACCTGGATTGCATGTATCGTAAACGCAATCTTCTGCGCAATCTTCAGCGTAAGAGTATACAGCTTCGGCGCTCCATCCTTCTTTACAATGCCGATTTTCTTAAATCCAGATGGAACGATGAGTAACTTCTATTTTGCAATTGTTGCAGCAGCAATTACCATTGTAGTAAGCTTTGTATCAACCTGGGTATTAGGATTTGATGACAGCATTTATGGAGAGGAAGCAGCTTAATGGAAAAAAGTCTGAATGTAGTGGAAAAATTATCGGATCAGCTTTATGTGATTACGGAGACAGAGAGTGTGCATTGTTATCTTGTTATAGGAAGTGATAAGGCAATGCTCTTTGACATCGGCTATGGCTATGAAAATATTATGCCACTGGTTCGTACAATTACAGATTTGCCGGTTATGCTTGTGTTAAGCCACGGTGACCCGGATCATGGATTAGGAACAAAATGGTTTGATGAAGTCTGGATACATCCTTTGGACTGGGGAAAGCTTCTGTGGAATGATACGACAGAAATGCGGAAAAAGGCAATGGATTACCGGACCAACAAGATGCCATGGACGAAAGAACTGATACCGGAAGATTTCACAGAATGGAGAATCAGCAGTCAGACGAAACCACATTTTCTCTGTCATGGAGACAGGATTTCACTGGGAGATATTGAATTTACGGTATTACATACGCCGGGACATAGCTATGGACATATTATGCTGCTGGAAGAGGAGAAAAAATGGCTCTTTTCCGGAGACCAGATATCTGCACACAACATCTGGCATTTTCAGGGAAATGATGTGCAGGCTCCCTTCCGGAGTACACTTCACAGCTTGAAGGAGCTGGCATTAAAAGTAACAGAGGATTATAAAATTTATCCGGCACATGACATTATTCCGATTCAGAAAAATTATCTGACAGATTTGATAGACTGTTTCGAATGGGAACTGCAGGAGAATTATAAAAAGGATGCACCATTCCATTCTTTTGCAGGAGACGGCTATCAGCATTTTTATCAGACCGTAAATCTCATATATTCTGATGAGCGGCTGGGTGAATTCCTCGGAAGGAAAATAGAGCGATAGGGGGAGTGTAAGTGGAATTTAAAGAAAATTTCTTATGGGGCGTAGCCACTGCTGCGAACCAGTGCGAAGGAGGATATTTAGAAGGAGGAAAGGGACTTACCATACAGGACTATATAAAAGGTGGCGGAATCGGAAAACCACGGATGTTTCGCAGTACCATGGAAGAAGGAGCATTCTATCCGAGCCATGATGCGGTAGACCATTATCATCATTATGAGGAAGATATCCGCCTTTTGGCGGAGATGGGCTGCAAATGTTATCGCATGAGTATCAGTTGGGCAAGAATTTTTCCAACCGGATGCGAAGAGGAGCCAAATCAGGAAGGACTTTCCTTTTATAAGAATATTTTTACTCTGTGCAAATCCTTTGGCATAGAGCCGGTGGTGACCTTAAGCCACTTTGAAATGCCGTGGTATCTGGTAAAAGAAAAGGGCGGTTTTGCAAACCGGGAAGTAATTGATGATTTTGTTCGTTATGCCTGTTGTGTAATGAATTATTTTAAAGAAGAGGTACATTACTGGCTTTTATTTAACGAGATTAACTTTGGCGTAATGCCAATGGGTGCTTATAAGTCGCTGGGGCTGATTGATGGGAAATATCTCGGCGGGGAAGCATTTATTTCCCTTAAATCCATGACCGTAGACGAAAAAGTAAGATTCCAGGCATTACATCACCAGTTTGTTGCCGGAGCGAAAACGGTGATAGAAGCAAGGAAAATCAGTCCGGAAATAAAAGTGGGCTGTATGGTTGGGCACATTACGCAGTATCCGCTGACCTGCCGGCCGGAAGATATGTTAGAGTGCCAGCACAAAGACCGGCTATTAAATAAATTTGCCGGAGATGTAGCCGTGTTCGGCAGTTATCCGTCCTATATGAACCGTTATTTTAAAGAACATCAAATTACGCTTCAGAAGGAGCCGGAGGATGATGCAATATTAAAAGCCGGCTGCGTGGACTTCTACACCTTCAGTTATTACATGACAAACTGCGCTACGATAGATGTCGCAGCAGAGCAGACCGATGGAAATCTTTTGGAGGGAGCCAGGAATCCGTATCTGACCGCCAGTGAATGGGGCTGGCAGATAGACCCGAAGGGACTGCGTTATACACTAAATGAGCTGTGGGACCGATATCATCTTCCGATGATGGTAGTGGAAAATGGATTTGGGGCACCGGATGAAGTCGATGCAGATGGAAGCATCCACGATGATTACCGTATTTCCTATCTCAATGACCATATCGCAGCAATGGGCGAGGCAATCAAGGACGGTGTAGACCTGTTCGGCTATACCATCTGGTCAGCCATGGATCTTGTCAGTGCCGGAACCGGCGAAATGAAGAAGCGTTACGGACTCATTTATGTGGACAGACATGATGATGGCAGCGGAGATTTTAAGCGAATCCCAAAAGACAGCTATTACTGGTATGCAAAGTGCATTCAGGAAAACGGAAAAAATATTACCGCATAAAGGATTGTGGAGATAAAAAGTAAGATGCGTACAGCGGGTATTGGGTATGCATCTTACTTTTTTACGCTGCAACGCATCCGTAAGAAGCTGCCGGTGGCAGGTTCTGCAGGTGAGTAGCGAGAAATCTGGGGGGACTGTTAGAAAATTTGACACAATAGAAAATGCATGATAAATTTACTCTGAAAAAAGAGAAAGAAGGAAGAAGCACATGGAGAAAATCGCAAGCTTTACAATTGACCATATTAAACTGCAGCCGGGTGTCTATGTATCAAGAAAGGATGCAGTAGGAGACAGTACAGTAACAACCTTTGATTTAAGAATGACATCACCAAATGATGAACCGGTTATGAATACCGCAGAGGTGCATACCATAGAACATCTTGGTGCAACCTTTTTAAGAAATGACGCAGAGTATGCCAGAAAGACCGTGTATTTTGGACCAATGGGCTGCCGGACCGGCTTTTATTTATTGCTGGCGGGAGACTATACATCCAAAGATATCGTGCCACTGATGATTCGCATGTTTGAATTCATCCGTGACTTTAAAGGTGAGGTACCGGGCGCAAGTCCAAAAGACTGCGGCAACTATCTTGATATGAACCTTGGTATGGCAAACTATCTGGCAGACCGTTATTTAAATAATGTGCTCTATCATATTGATGATGCACACCTGAATTATCCGGCGTAGAGGATACTTGGAAAATTTGCTTTAAAGCAGATATGAAAAATGTATTGCGTAATGCATAAGTAGGAAATTAGCAGAAAGAGGAAAGAAAACATGAGTAAAATCGGAATTATCGGTGCTATGGAATTAGAAGTAGCAACATTAAAGAAAAATATGGATACAGACCAGATTACAAAGAAAGCCGGCATGGAATTTCATGAGGGTAATTTAAAAGGAATGCCGGTAGTAGTGGTACAGTGCGGTGTAGGAAAAGTAAATGCAGCAATGTGCGTGCAGATTCTTGCAGATTTATATGATGTAACACATATTATCAATACCGGTGTAGCAGGCTCTTTGAATTCTGTATTAGATATCGGAGATATTTTAGTATCTAAGGATGCTATTCAACATGACATGGATGTGACACCATTAGGCTATGCAAAAGGACAGATTCCGGGATTAGAGCAGCTTGCTTTTGTGGCAGATGAAAAGTTGTGTAAGACTGCTGTAGAGGTATGTAAAAAAGTAAATCCGGATATTCATGTAACAGAAGGCCGCGTAGTAAGTGGAGACCAGTTTATTTCTAGCAAAGAGATAAAGGATGCATTAATTGCAGAATTTCATCCGGACTGTACGGAGATGGAGGGAGCCTCCATCGCGCAGGCAGCAACTTTAAATAACATCCCATATGTAGTCATTCGTGCAATTTCAGATAAAGCAGATGGCTCTGCACAGGAGGATTATCCAACTTTTGAAAAGAAAGCAGCAGAGCATTGTGCAAAGTTAGTACAGGAAATGATGAAGGAGCTGTAAGAATCTTTGAATTGGGTAAAAAACCGCAGAAATGCCAGCCTTTTACCCTGACGAGAGTCAGCGAAGCCAGAATTCCCAGCTCCTCCAGGAATCCGCAAAAAAAAAACAACCCGGATATTTGTAATGCCCCTAAAACTATGCTTTTAGGAAGCAACAAATATCCGGGTTGCATTTTTGCAGTCATCTTACATAAATTTCATAAACATATTCAAAAACCGTAAATAGTCATCATAATTAAAGAAGCGGTCAAGAATATCCTGCAGGGCATTCTGCTCAAGGGAATCCCACTGGTCAACAGAAAGGGAATTATCTATAGCACCTGCATTGTAGGCAGCATTGCTGTTTGCACTTGCAGCAACGGATGTTCCGTCCGGAAGAGTGACACCCTCCTGCATATAGCCGGTGATTTTGGCTACATAATTCTGGGTTTCTTTAAATGGAGGAATTCCACCGTATTTTGCTACGTTGCCGCTGCCTGCATTGTAGGCGGCAAGAGCAAGGGAGGTATCTCCGTTGTATTTATTTAAAAGCTCGCTGATATATTTGGCACCTGCCATAATATTCTGTTCCGGGTCATAAGGGTCGGTACAGCCAAAATAAGAAGCAGTGGAAGGCATTAGCTGCATGATGCCCATGGCTCCTGATTTGGAAGTGGCATTTGCCTGAAAATTGGATTCCTGCTTTGCCATGGCGGTCAGAAGAGAAACAGAGACACCATAGGTATCGGCGGCTTTTTGAAAGATAGATGCAAGGGAATTGTTGCCTGCATTATTTAAATAGGATTCAAAATTATTTACACCGTTTACAGAGGTTGTGGAAGCAGCGGTACTTCCAAGCGCAGCGGTAATCGGATCAATCTGCATGGATAGAACTCCTTTCATAATCTGAAATTCTTCTTTCTCATTAAGATGCGAATTCCAGGCTGTGTATTAAAATTACAATTTATTCTAGTATAGCATAAAAAACTTGTTTTTTGAAGTCTCATATTGTAGAGTTATTGTGTTTGATGTAGAAAGGGCGAATTAGAAAGAAGGATTACAGAATGAAACAAAATGGCTATGTCAAAGCAGTGAAAGCAGCATTTCCGTATACGATACCGGTATTGACAGGTTATCTTTTTATAGGAATTGCATTTGGCGTGATGTATCAGGAAAAAGGCTACAATTTTCTTTGGGCAATCCTGATGAGTATCTTGGTGTACGCCGGAAGCGGACAGTATCTGGCGGTTAATTTCTTTGCACCGGGAGTCAGTTTCCTGCAGATTATATTCTTAGAATTTATGGTAAATATCCGGCATGTCTTTTATGGACTGTCTTTAATAGAAAAATTCCGTGATATGGGAAAAAAGAAATTATATATGATTTTTTCCCTGACAGATGAGACCTATTCCTTATTCTTTATTACAAAAGTGCCGGAGGGCGTGGATGAGCACAAATTCCTATTCTCCATAGCATTGTTAGACCAGCTTTACTGGATTACTGGCTCGGCTATCGGAGCCATTGCCGGAACGCTGATTCCGTTTGACACAACGGGTATTGATTTTGCCATGACAGCATTGTTTGTCGTAATTTTTGTGGAGCAGTGGCTGACCAGCAGGAATCATTTGCCGGCGCTGACCGGAATTGCAGCATCTCTTATCTGCCTGCTTATCTTTGGCAGTGATAATTTCATTCTGCCATCCATGATTTGTATTATGATAATTCTGTTATCCGGTCGTAAGGTGATGGAAGAAAAGGAGGTAGCGGAAAATGCCGATTAGTGTGGAACGGTCATTATTAATTATTGTGGTTTGTGGATTGGTTGTATTTACAACAAGGGCAATTCCGTTTGTATTATTCAGCGGGAAAAAAGAAATCCCGGAAATCGTAAAATATCTTGGAAAAGTGCTGCCGCCTGCAGTTGTGGGAATGCTTGTTATTTATTGCTTAAAGGCAGTAAATGTAGTGAAGTTTCCATTTGGTCTGCCAGAATTTATTGCAGTTTTCGTAGTTATCGTTTTACATGTGTGGAAAAGAAATAATTTACTGAGCATCGGTGTGGGAACCGTGCTTTATATGGTGTTGATACAGACAGTATTTGCGTGATGTTAAAGAAATCTTAAAGACTTGGTGCCTTGGTTCTTAAAGGTTCATTCGATACAATAATGGTGTACTTGGAAAGGGGAAAAGAAAATGTATAACATATTGATATGTGATGATGAACCGGATATCGTGTCCGCGTTAAAAATCTATCTTGCATCGGATGGCTATGGAATTTACGAGGCTTATAACGGTCGGGAAGCAATTGAAATGATGCAGAAAACAGAGATACATCTTGTGCTCATGGATATTATGATGCCGGAAATGGACGGCATCCAGACCATGGTGAAGATTCGTGAGAACAGCAATGTCCCTGTGATTTTCCTGACTGCAAAAAGTGAAGACAACGATAAGGTTTTAGGACTTATGGTGGGAGCAGATGATTATATTACCAAGCCATTTAATCCGGTGGAGGTTCAGGCAAGAGTAAAATCCCAGCTGCGCCGTTATATGCAGCTGGGAGGTGGAAACATGACAAAGAAGAATCTTGCCATCGGTGGCATTGAATTAGATGATAGTGCCAAGGTTGTGACGCTGGATGGAGATGCGGTGAGTCTTACCCCTACAGAGTATGATATTTTGAAACTGTTTATGGAACAGCCCGGAGTTGTATTTTCTCCAAAGGATATCTATCGCAAAGTATGGAAAGATGCGCCGTTTGGCTCAGAAAGTACAGTGGCAGTGCATATTCGCCATCTTCGGGAAAAATTAGAGTATGACCCTGCAAATCCACGGTATTTAAAAGTGGTGTGGGGACAGGGCTATAAGATGGAAAGAGGAAACACGCCATGAAAAAGAAAAAAAGAGGCATCAGAAGAGCAATTGCAGTCATTGCATTTATTCTACTGACTTCAATTGCATTTTTATCTGCAGTATTTACGCTGGAAACGATAGACAGCCAGATCTATCGAAACAGCCAGGAGGAAACAGCGGCAGACTTTCAGGAGCATATTGGCTCCTATCTGGCAGCAGAAATTTTTTCAGACTTTGTAAATTATGATATAGAGGATGCGCGGTCTTTTGCATACAGCCTGGCTGATGAGACGAACTTTAATTTTTATGTATTTAAAAAGAGTGTAGATACTTCCGTGGAACGAATCTGTACCATAGAAAACGGAAATCTGGCAAGCGTCATTCCGGAATACATGGCAATCGTGGGAAATTATGACAGTTATTGCTATCCGGGAATTTCCATAGATGTTTTAAACAGTCCGGAGCAGATATTTACGGAAGTAGAAGAACAGGATGCAAATCTTTCAAGAGGAGATATTTATGCAGTGGCATTCTTCCCGCTGGGGGATTTGACTTATCATGATGATTTGTATTTTAAAATGAAATATATTGATTTTGCATATAAGGTCCGCTATGCAATCTTTGCGGTACTTGCAGGAAGTACGATTGGAGCAGTTATTTTACTGGTTACGCTGGTACGGACTGCCGGAAAGAAGGATGAAGAGGGCAGGATACAGAAAAGTTTTATCGATAAGATTCCATTGGAACTTTATGGACTGATGCTTTATATTGTTGAAGCCGGTGTGGCAGGATTTTTTGGAAACATATGGGGATTTTACGGAACGAACATAGGCTCCCTTGCTGCCATTGTGATACTGGCAGTATTGACAGCGACCCTGCTTTTAGCATTGCTCATGAGCTGCTCAGTAAGGCATAAGACAAAGACGCTGTGGAGCAACACGCTGTTATGCCGGTTTGTAAAATGGCTGAAACAGGCATTGTCTTATATTAAAAAGCATATGCCGTTTATTTATAAAGGTGTAGTGATTGCACTGGGCATTATATTTATAGAATTTATCGGTATTCTGATACTGGAAGGCAGTTACAACTGGGAGGGAATTTTCCTGGTATTTCTGGTAGAAAAGGCAGCACTTTTCCTGATATTCTGCATCATACTGGCAAATCTCAATCAGTTGAAGCAGGGTGGTGAGAAGATTGCAGAGGGTGACTATGATTATCAGATGGACACCAGCCATATGCGTGGAGAATTTAAAAATTATGCAGAGCATCTGAATCAGATTGGAAGCGGAATGCAGACAGCACTGGATGAGCGGATGAAGAGCGAGCATTTTAAAACAGAGCTGATTACCAATGTATCCCATGACATTAAAACACCGCTTACTTCTATTATTAATTATGTGGATTTGCTGACCAAAGAGGATGTGGAAAATCCGAAGGTGCAGGAATACTTAGAAGTGCTGACACGACAGTCTGCCCGCCTGAAGAAATTGATTGAAGATCTGATTGAGGCATCCAAAGCTTCATCCGGAGTGCTGAAGGTGAACTGGGAGAAATGTGTACCGGAGGTATTGCTGACACAGGCAGCAGGCGAATATGAAGAACGGCTGGAACAAAAGAATCTGGAACTGGTGATTCATCATCCGCAGGAAGAGCTTGTTGTTCTGGCAGATGGAAGACATCTGTGGAGAGTTTTTGATAATCTGCTGAGCAATATTTATAAATATGCACAGCCGGGAACCAGAGTATATCTTGACCTGGAGCAGGATGAGAAAAATGTTTCCATCATATTCCGTAATGTTTCTAAGAATCCTTTGCATATGAGCGGAGAGGAATTACAGGAACGCTTTGTCCGGGGAGACAGCTCAAGAAATACGGAAGGAAGCGGACTTGGATTATCTATCGCACGGAGCCTGACAGAACTTATGAATGGAACGTTCGGGCTGCTTATCGATGGGGATTTCTTTAAAGTGACGCTGACATTTCCACATCATGTGGGAAATGAATCATAATTGAGAAAAAGTCTTAAGATACAATATAAAAATGATAATGACGGGTTGACAAGTCACAATGGGAATTTTAGAATACTACTTAGCTGAGGCAAGAGGTCTGCGGCGGGAAGCCTGCAGGCGAGAAGGAGACTAACTATTATGAAGAAAGAACCATTTGTGACAAAAGAACAGATTGAAGAAATTGTAAAAACATATCCGACACCGTTTCACCTTTATGATGAAAAAGGCATCCGTGAAAATGCAAAGGCAGTAAAAGAGGCGTTTGCATGGAATCCGGGATTCCGTGAGTATTTTGCTGTAAAGGCAACCCCGAACCCATTTATCTTAGATATTTTAAAAGAGTATGACTGCGGCTGCGACTGTGCATCCCAGACAGAGCTGATGTTAGCTGATTCCCAGGGCTTTGACGGAAAGCATATTATGTTTTCTTCCAATGATACTCCTGCATATGAATATAAATTTGCAGACAAGATTGGCGCAATCATCAACCTGGATGACTTTACCCATATCGACTTCTTAGAGAAGACAATCGGAAAGATTCCGGAGACCATAAGCTGCAGATACAATCCGGGCGGAGTGTTCAAAATGAGCAACGGTATCATGGATAATCCTGGAGATGCAAAATACGGATTTACAACGGAGCAGTTATTTGAAGGCTTTAAGATTTTAAAAGAAAAAGGTGCAAAGAATTTTGGTATCCACGCATTTTTGGCAAGTAATACGGTAACCAACGAGTATTATCCGATGCTTGCAAAACAGCTTTTTGAAGTAGCTGTTAAATTAAAAGAAGAAGTAGGCTGCCATATCAGCTTTATCAACCTTTCCGGTGGAGTTGGTGTGAACTATACACCAGACCAGGAACCAAACGACATCCGTGTTATCGGCGAAGGCGTACACAAGGTTTATGATGAAATTTTAGTTCCGGCAGGTATGGGCGATGTAGCTATCTATACTGAGATGGGCCGTTTTATGTTAGCACCTTATGGATGCCTTGTGACGCAGGCAATTCATGAGAAACATACACACAAGGAATACATTGGTGTAGATGCCTGTGCAGTAAACCTGATGCGCCCTGCAATGTATGGTGCATATCATCACATTACCGTGCTGGGCAAGGACAACAGCGTATGCGACCACAAATATGATGTAACCGGTTCTCTTTGTGAGAACAATGATAAATTTGCCGTGGACCGTATGCTGCCGAAGATTGACATGGGCGATTATCTGGTAATTCATGATACCGGAGCACATGGTTATTCCATGGGTTATAACTACAATGGTAAATTAAAATCCGCTGAGTTACTTCTGAAGGAAGATGGTTCCGTACAGCTTATCCGTCGTGCAGAGACACCGAAGGATTATTTTGCAACATTTGACTGCTTTGACATTTTGAAAAATATGAAAGACCCGGAAAAATAAACTTGCAATCTATTAGAAAATATGATAAACTTTCATTTGTTCGGTTCGACGGAACCGAATAAATGCCGGCGTGTCGGAATGGCAGACGAGGCAGACTCAAAATCTGTTGTGGGCAACCACGTGCGGGTTCAAGTCCCGCTGCCGGCATTAAAATTTTGGAAAAGAATCGACTACTGGTCGGTTCTTTTTTTACGCGAGTAGCGAGAAAAATCTGGGAGAAAAGAAGGAGCCAAGCTCGCTTTGGCGAACTTCTTTTCTGTTCAGATTTGGCGAGCACCGCGATAACTCGAGAAACTCGCTAAGCGTGTTTCCCGTAGTTACGCGAGTAGAAGGTAAGGAGAATTACATGGAACAGACCAATGACAGAACATTTTTAGAAACAGAACCGGTAGGAAAGCTGTTATTAAAACTGGCATTGCCTACCGTTGCAGCCCAGTTGATTAATATGATGTATAACATAGTAGATCGTATGTACATCGGCCATATTCCGGGGGATGGTGCAATGGCACTAACCGGAGTTGGTGTATGCATGCCGCTTATTATGGTAGTATCTGCGTTTGCAGCACTGATTAGCAATGGTGGTGCTCCACGGGCAACCATATTTATGGGAAAAGGAGAGAAGGACAAGGCGGAAAAAACGCTGGGGAACTGTTTTTGCACCCAGATTATTGTATCGCTGATACTGACTGCATTTCTGCTGGCTGGAAACAGAGGCTTTCTTCTGGCATTTGGAGCCAGCGAAAATACAATTTCTTTTGCTGCTGATTATATGAATATTTATGCTATAGGAACGATTTTTGTGCAGTTGACCCTGGGGATGAATGCATTTATTACGGCGCAGGGATTTGCCAGAACCAGTATGCTGTCGGTACTGATTGGTGCAGTGATTAACATTGTGCTGGATCCGGTATTTATCTTTGGATTTGGAATGGGTGTAAAAGGAGCAGCGCTGGCAACGGTTCTTTCCCAGGCATGTTCCTGTATCTGGGTGCTGGCTTTCTTATGCGGAAAGAAAACGCATCTTCGCCTGAAAGGAAAAAATATGGTTTTGCAGGCAAATATTATTTGGCCGAGTATTGCACTTGGAACAGCAATGTTTATTATGCAGGCAAGCGAGAGCGTGATTTCAGTCTGCTTTAATTCTTCGTTATTACGATATGGCGGAGATATGGCAGTAGGAGCCATGACCATATTAACCAGTGTCATGCAGTTTGCACTACTTCCGTTACAGGGATTGGGTCAGGGAGCGCAGCCGATTATCAGCTATAATTATGGAGCCAAAAGAGCAGACAGGGTAAAAGAAGCCTATTTTTTATTATTGAAAATTGATGTTGGATTTTCCTTTGTTTTGTGGGCATTGGTGATGGCATTTCCAAGAGCATTTGCAGCCATGTTTACCTCGGATGAGGCACTGATTGCATATACGGGAAATGCACTCCGGATTTATCTTATGGCAATTATGATATTCGGAATCCAGATGGCGTGTCAGATGGCATTTACATCACTGGGAAAAGCAGTATCTTCCATTATTGTAGCGGTCATGCGTAAATTCGTATTATTACTGCCGCTTATTTATATTATGCCGCACATTTTTACCGGCAATCAGGCAATGGCAGTTTATATGGCAGAGCCGGTAGCGGATGTGCTGGCGGTAAGCTTTACGTCTGTACTGTTCTATTTCCAGTTCCGCAAGGTGCTGCGTCAGATAGAAGAATAGTTCAAAAAGAGCCTTTTTGAGGCTCTTTTTCGTTGACAATAAGTTATCATATATGATAACATAGAGACAGTTGTTGAGGTGAGAAATGGAGAAGAATAAGAGCAGGGAGCAGTCGACGCGTTCGGATGTGGTGCGTCAGTTGAAGGCGGTGCGCAAGGAACAGCATATTACCCAGGAAGTGCTTGCAGAGCGGGCAGGCACGAAGAAATCCAATATTTCCAGATTGGAGAGCGGAAGATATAATCCAAGTCTGGATTTTCTAGTGAAGGTAGCAGGCTGTCTGGGGAAGACCGTAGAGATTCAGATTATGGACAAATAGAAGGAGACAGGGTATTATTATGAAGAAGAACAAACCGAAGACCATGGGGAAAAATATTGACCGGGATGTGGAATTATGCAGAACTACCAATGCCAGAGTCAGCAGTCAGATGATGCGGACACTGGTAAGCCATGAGATCCCATTTACACAGAACTGGGTGAGAGTTCCATTTTATAAGAGAGTTGCTTATAATGGGGCGAAGGAAGTCTGCGTTATCAGCACACATTATAACCAGTATCAGCGGGCGAGAAGAGTATTAGACCATATGGAAGTGGTATATCGGGAACGCATGATTTTGCATGCGGTATAAGACAGGAGGAAAAAGAGATGGAGAGCTTAACAAAGCAGTTTCCGGATAAGGAGACCTTTGACAAATTCTTTGTAGAGAATTTCAAGACCATGACTTACGAAGATGTAAAAGAAGGCTTAGAGGAATTAGTCAAGGCAGAAGGATTAAATATATTTCAGGATGATTATGTGAAAAATGTACGGAAAGAGGATTTTAAAGAGCATCTTTCCAAGGGCGCACGATTTGAATTTGAAAATGCCATGACAGAAGCATTTTACGATAAGAATCCGGAAGTATATGAGGCGGCATTTGGACTTTACGAAGAAGTACCAAAGCAGGCAATGGCAATTACTGAGACTTTTCACCGCACGTATCAGGAGATATATGAAGAAAGTTTAAATTGTATGTTTGATGCAGTGATAGCTCCGTTGTTATAAGAAAAAATTTTTCGGATATTTGAATGTATAATCCACTTTTTTAGAATAGCAGATTCTGACTGTGATTCTAAGAAAGTGGATTTTTTCGTTGTCAGGCATTCATAAGAAAATGCTGGTGGCAGGTTTTGTAGGTGTAATTTGGAAAGCGTACTTCCTGACTTTAGAAAAATTTAATTTCAAAAAGTGAAAAGATTGTGCTACCATTACAATAAGCAGGTAACAGGTGATTGTGAAGGGGATAGATTTTGTCCTGAAAATATTACGGGATGCACAGAGGGATTATCTTTATTCGATATGAAATGCCGATCGTTCTTAGAATGCGTGTTTTTCTTGTTTGTAAACTGTCTTTCCGGTTGCTTTGGCGGAATAGCTGCACTGTCCGTCGAAGGCAGATGCCACATAATGCCTGCAAGGGACACTGGGAATTTCGATATTATATGTAATCGCATCTGGCAACCGGCACAAATTCACATCCTTGTTCAGTAGTGCCTCGCTGGTGCATCCGTGCACCAGCGTTGCCTGTTGCCAGACGAAATTCCAAGTGTCCCTAAACAGCCCTTATCAGGCATCTGTATTTCGACGAACCGTGTAGCTCTTCTGACAAACATTGGAAAGACGGTTTTTATAACAACAAGGAAAACACGTATTTTAGAACCATGGCATTTCATAGCAGAAGATAATCCCCTGCGCATCAGCGTAATATAATTGGAACAAAGTTCGCTATCCCGTTTGCACAATCACCTGAATAACCAGAATAAAAGGAGGAAGCTATCAAATGGCATTTGTATCCTTTCAGAATGTAAGTAAAGTATATAAAACCGGAGAAGTTACGATAGAAGCATTACATGATGTGAATTTTGAAATAGAAAAGGGAGAATTCTGCGTTATCGTAGGAGCGTCCGGAGCGGGAAAGACAACAATATTAAATATATTGGGAGGAATGGATTATCTGACCACCGGAAAAGTATATCTGGATGGAGAAGAAGTCTCAGCATATAATAAGCGGCAGCTTACCAGTTACCGGAGATATGATGTGGGATTTGTATTCCAGTTTTATAATCTGGTGCAGAATCTTACAGCATTGGAAAATGTTGAACTTGCAGCACAGATTTGCAAGGAACCGTTAGATGCAGCAACAGTTTTAGAAGAGGTGGGCTTAAGTGAACGGAAAGCCAATTTCCCTGCACAGCTATCCGGTGGAGAACAGCAGAGAGTGGCAATTGCAAGAGCACTGGCAAAGAATCCGAAGGTGCTGCTTTGTGATGAACCGACAGGCGCACTGGATTATAATACCGGAAAAGCCGTTTTAAAACTGCTGCAGAACACCTGCAGAAAACAGGGCAAAACCGTCATTGTAATTACACATAATCAGGCACTGACTGCAATGGCAGACCGTGTCATTACCGTAAAGAGCGGAACCATTCAAAAGATAGAGAAAAATGAACATATCGTGGATGTCGATGAGATTGAATGGTAGTCCATGTGGAAAAGAAAGGGTTTGAAATATGAAATCCATGATGAAGAGAAATACATTTCGTGAGATAAAGAAAAGCTTTGGAAGATATTTTGCTATCCTTGCCATTATTGCACTGGGTGTTGCATTTTTTTCCGGCCTTAAGATTACCCAGTCGGTCATGGTGCATTCTGCGGATGTCTATTTAAAGGATTTGCAATTCTATGATTATCGTCTGGTATCCACACTTGGCTTTACAGAAGAAAATGTAGAAGCACTGGCAGAAAAAGAAGATGTCCGGGCGGCGGAGGGTGCCATATCGGCAGAGGTTCTTTATAAGGATGCCGGAGAAAATGAGCGCGTTATCAAGATGCATTCCATCACAGAGAAGGTCAATAAACTGAAGCTGGTTGCCGGAGAAATGCCGCAGTCCGCTGATGAATGTGTGGTAGATTCCGCACTTTTTTCAGAAGATGCCATTGGAAGCAAGCTGGTTCTTTCGGAAAATAATACGACAGATGATTTAGATAAATTTGCATACAAAGAATATACGATTACCGGACTGGTACAGTCACCGTGCTATATCCAGTTTGAACGTGGCAATACATCCATTGGAAATGGCAGAATCAGCGGATTTGCCTATATATTAAAAGATGGATTTGCAGTAGATTATGACACAGAAATCTATATTAAATTTGATGAAGATTATGACATCTATTCCGATGAGTATGATTCCTATATGGAAGCAAAGGAAGCGGACTGGGAGACCTATACAAAGGAACAGGCGGATATCCGCTATGAGGAGATTGTAAAAGACGCACAGGACGAACTGGATGAGAAGAAGGAAGAGTTAGAGGAAAAGCGGGCAGAAGCGGAAGAGGAATTAGAATCGGCAAAGCAGCAGCTTACGGATGGAGAAACAGAGATCTCCGATGGAAAAAATCAGATTGCTTCTGCAAAGACCGAGCTTTCTGCTAAAGCATCGGAGTTGCAGTCCGGGAAGGATGCATTGTCTTCTAAGGCGGCAGAATTAGAGAGCGCATCGCAGCAGATTTCCGGGCAGGAAAGTGCACTGGCAGCAAAAAAGGCAGAGTATGAGCAGGGATTGAATGCTTATTTGGCAGCAAAGCAGCAGGTGACAGATCAGAGAAACAGCCTTGAGGCTGCAAAAGCACAGTTGACGGAAAATACTCCGGGCTATGAAGAGATGCTGGCACAGATTGAAGCCGGTTTAACGGAGGTTGCCGGTGCAGAAGCAGAATTAAATGCAAAGAATGCGGAATTAGAAGCAGCCGCAGGTCAGCTTTCTTCTGCGGAAAGCCAGCTGGCAGCCGCAAAGCAGCAGATAGAAGATGGAAAAAATGCACTGGCAGCTGCCGAGGCAGAGCTTACGGATGGGGAGAACCAGCTTGCGGCAGCAAAAGAACAGATAGAAGAAAAAGAAGATCAGCTTGAGGCTGCAGAAACAGAGCTGGCAGACGGCTTACTGCAGTATCAGGAGAATCAGAGTGAATTTGATGAGCAGATGCAGGATGCGGATGACCAGATAGCAGATGCACAGAGTAAGATAGATGAAATCGAGAAACCGGAGACTTATGTACTGGACCGGAATACCAATGTGGGTTATGTGTGCCTGAAAAATGATTCCGGTGTAGTAAAAGGAATTGCCAATGTATTTCCGGTATTCTTCTTTCTGGTGGCAGCATTAATCTGTATGACTACCATGAACCGGATGGTGGAAGAACAGCGGACACAGATTGGTGTGCTAAAGGCACTGGGTTTTAGTGAAGGAAAGATAATGGGAAAGTATCTTTTCTATTCCGGCTCTGCAGCCATCAGCGGAACGTTAATCGGTTATGTCCTTGGAATCCATTTTTTCCCATTAGTTATCATAACGGCTTATGGAATCGTTTATAAAATGGGTGGGATTTATTATGTGTCTGACCCGCCGCTGGCACTGGTTTCACTTACCGTTGCAGTGATTTGCTCCGTTGGGACGACCTGGCTGTCCTGCCATAAAGAGTTAAAAGAAGTGGCGGCAGATTTGATGCGGCCGAAAGCACCAAAAGCCGGAAAACGTGTATTCTTAGAGCATGTACCATTTATCTGGAAGAGACTTAAATTCTTGCAGAAGGTATCTGTAAGAAATATTGTCCGCTATAAGAAGCGTTTCTTTATGATGGTAATCGGAATCAGCGGCTGTACAGCATTGCTGGTGATGGGCTTTGGTGTAAGGGATTCTGTAGTGGCAGTGGCAGACCAGCAGTATGAAGAAATCCAGCTTTACGACATCGGAGTTACATTAAAAGATGGAAAGATGCCGGGAGAGGCTGACCTTAAATCTTTAGATTCTGTATTGGAAAAGGAAAATGCAGCAGGCATGTATGCCATGGAAAAGACCATTGACCTGGTGACAGATAAAGGAACTAAGTCGATTCATATGGTGGCAGTGGAAAATCCGGATGAAGTAGGAGACTTTATTTCGTTGCATACAAAGAAACAGGAGCCGATTGCTTATCCAAAAGAAGGAGAAGCAGTACTTTCGAAGAAAGTGGCAGAAACCTATGCAGTCAAAAAAGGCGATACGATTCTGCTGCGTGACAGTGACAACAATGAGATGCACTTAAAAGTCACCGGAATCTGTGAGAATCATATTTATAATTATGTATACATTGCACCGGAATCCTATGAAAAACAGATTGGGGATGTGGTATTTAAAAATGTGTATGTGAGACTGCCGGATGCGTCAGATATTCATGAAGTGAGTGCGGCACTGATGAAAGCAGATGGTGTGACGGCAGTAACCGTTAATTCCGATATGTTAAGCCGGATTTCACAGATGATGTCCTGTATGAATTATATTGTCATTATCATTATTATCTGTGCCGGAGCACTGGCATTTATCGTATTATATAATCTTAATAATATCAATATTACGGAACGGGTGAGGGAGATAGCTACCATTAAAGTATTAGGCTTCTATCCAAAGGAAACGGCATCTTATGTGTTTCGGGAGAATATGGTCTTAACTGCTATCGGCTGCGGACTGGGACTGATTTTAGGAAAATGGTTCCATCGTTTTGTAATGGGTGAGATACAGATTGATATGGTATCCTTTAATGTACAGATTAATGCAGTAAGTTATCTCTTTAGTGTTTTGCTGACGATGGGCTTTGCATGGATTGTAAACTGTATGATGACAGGCAAATTAGAACGTATCAACATGGCAGAATCCTTAAAATCAATAGACTAAAGCAGACTGTTTTTTTGCGATTTTTTTCTGGTAAACCGAAGGAGCGCAAGAAAGGATAAAAAAGTAGTCAGCAGTTCGCCTGCAAGCATGCCATAGAGGTAGCAGCGGATGCCATATGTTGGAATCAGTGCATAGATAAAGAAAATGCGTAAAGTGCAGCCGCTCATATTAATGTAGAACGCACGCCCCGGTTTCCCTAGACCGTGAAGAACGGAAGTAAGGGTGGTGGACAGATAGAGGAAAGGGCAGATCCAGCTTAATATGAGTATGAAACTGCCGGCTAATGTGTTCTGGAAAATGAATTGTCCAATCCATTTTCCGGTCAGAAGAAAACCGAAGGTACAGGAAAAGCCAAGAAGCAGACAATAAAACACCGTTTTTTTAATAGTAAGGCGGATTAAGTGAAAATCCTTTCTTGCATAGGCTTCTGAAATAGCAGGCATCAGCAGCACCGAGACAGAATTTACAAGGACATTGGGAAAAAGAATCATTGGCATTGCCATTCCGGTAAAAATGCCGAAGACGCTCAAGGCATCCTGATTGCTGTAGCCATATTTTTTTAAGCAGATGGGAATCAGAATGGCTTCGATACTGGAAAATAAGTGATATGCTACATGATTGGTGGTAAGGGGCAGCGCAAAGAGGGAAAGTTCCTTAAAAATTCTTTTTATATGCCTGCTGCACTTTTTGAAATGAAGGCAGCTTACGGAAAAGAGTGAAGAAGCCAGTTCACCGCAGACAATACCCCAGACAGCAATGGATGGCGTGATGGGATAACTTTTTTCCAGGCAGATAAGATAAAGTGTATAGACACTTAAGACCCGGACAACCTGCTCCATAAGCTGGCTTACGGATGGCACCAGAGTTTTCTTCTTCCCATAATAATAACCATTGATACAGGCATGGACACTGGCAGGAATCAGGCAGTAGGAAAGAATAACAAGGAGTGGAGCACAACGGGCTTCATCTAAAATATGAATAGCAATAAAATCAGAATAAGAAATCAGAATAACAGTAAGTGAGAGTGCAATTCCCACAGAAAGAACCAGACCGGCATAGAGGTAACTCATGCCGGTATTTTTATGGTCGGCTGCAGCAACAAAGCGGGAGACAGCGGTCTGGATGCCTGAGGAACTGAAGGCAATACAGAGGGCAAAAACCGGAAAAATAAGCTGATAAATTCCAAGACCTTCTGCACCAATTATGCGGGAGAGGAATATTCTATAGAAGAAACCGATTACTCTGCTGGAAAGTCCGGTCACAGTAAGCAGGAGAGTACCGGCAATCAGTGGATTTGAAATGGATTTCAACGGTTTCAATTGGAGCCTCCATGAAAAAGCAGATTTGTCAAAAGTATATGATAAATCAGAGGCAGAAAGAACTATTCTCAGAGGGAAAGAAGCATGAAGAAAATGATTTATCTTGATAATGCAGCAACAACACCGACAGCACCGGAAGTAATCGAAGCAATGCTGCCCTTTTATGAGCGTCGTTATGGAAACCCATCTGCCCTGTATGATCTGGGGCAAAAAAGTCATGATGCCATAGAAGAAAGCCGGCAGATCATTGCGCAGAGCATCGGGGCGCAGCCGGAGGAAATATATTTCACAGCCGGAGGAAGTGAATCTGATAACTGGGCATTGAAATGTACCGCAGAAAGTATGGTTATGCGAGGCCGGCATATCATTACCACGAAAATAGAGCATCATGCCATTTTAAGAACCTGCGGATATCTGGAACAGAATGGTTATGAGATTACTTACCTTCCGGTAGATGACAAGGGAACGGTTTCCTTGGAGCAGGTGCGGCGGGCAATCCGGCCGGATACCATATTGATTTCTGTTATGATGGCAAATAATGAAATTGGCACCATAGAACCTATAACAAGAATCGGTATGCTTGCCAGGAGATATGGAATCTGTTTTCATACGGATGCCGTACAGGCATATGGACATATTCCCATTGATGTCAACAGAATGAATATTGATATGATGAGTGCCAGCGCACATAAATTCAACGGACCTAAGGGAACCGGATTTTTATATGTGCGAAAGAAAAAGAGGATACCTCCTTTTATCCATGGAGGAGGCCAGGAAAGCGGTGTCCGGGCAGGAACTGAGAATGTGCCGGGAATTGTAGGCATGGGAAAAGCGGCAGCCATGGCAATGGAAAGCTTAAAAGAGCGGATGGAAATCGAGACAAGGATGCGGGATTACTTGATTTATTCAGTATTAAAGCAGGTGCCGAAGGTAAGGCTGAATGGGGAATGGAACAACCGCCTTCCGAATAATGTGGACTTTTGTTTTGATGAGTTAGAAGGTGGGAATCTTTTGGTTATGCTGGATATGGATGGAATCTGTGCATCGGCAGGTTCAGCGTGTTCTTCCGGAGAACATGAGCCATCCCATGTGTTAACAGCCATCGGTGTACCGCCGGAAATTGCAAGGGGAGCATTGCGGCTTACTTTAAATGAAAAAATTACGGCAGAGCAGATTGATTATGTGACTGCCTGCATCAAAAAGAATGTCACAATCCTAAGGGGACAGAAGGAAACCGTAAAATTCACTTGACGGATGCTGACAGTGTGGGTAAACTGTGAGTGCAGCTAAAAATTTGCCTGTAGGATAGGATTAAATATATGAAGGAAAAAGTAGTAGTTGGAATGTCCGGCGGAGTGGATTCTTCCGTTGCGGCATATCTTTTAAAGGAACAGGGCTATGATGTGATTGGTGTAACCATGCAGATCTGGCAGGATGAGGAAGAGACACAGCAGCAGGAAAATGGTGGCTGCTGTGGCCTAAGTGCCGTGGATGATGCCAGAAGAGTGGCTGACCGGTTGGAAATACCATATTATGTGATGAACTTTAAACAGGAATTTAAACAGTATGTAATGGATTATTTTGTGGCAGAATATTTGGCAGGAAGAACGCCGAATCCATGCATTGCCTGTAACCGTTATGTGAAATGGGAGTCACTTCTTGCCAGAAGCTTAAGCATCGGAGCAGATTATATTGCAACCGGACATTATGCAAGAATTGCAAAATGTGACAACGGACGTTTCGCAGTGGCAAAATCTGTAACAGCAGCCAAGGATCAGACCTATGCATTATATAACCTGACACAGGAGCAGTTATCCCATACATTGATGCCGGTAGGTGCTTATCATAAAGATGAAATCCGCAAAATTGCAGAAGAGGTGGGACTTCCGGTGGCTCATAAGAGAGACAGCCAGGAAATCTGCTTTATCCCGGATAATGACTATGCAGGTTTTATTGACCGTGAGGTTGGAGATGCAGTTCCGGGAGAGGGAAACTTTGTGACAAAAGATGGTGAAATTATCGGACGGCACAAAGGAATTACCCACTATACCGTAGGACAGCGCCGTGGCTTGAATATACCATATGGCAAACGGATTTTTGTAACAGAAATAAGACCGGAAACCAATGAAGTAGTGGTAGGTTCGCCAGAGGATGTATTTACGGATACACTGGTTGCAGACCATGTCAATTATATGGGACTTACCGATTTTGATGGCAGACGTCTCTTAGGTAAAATCCGTTATGGACATGCAGGAGCCATGTGTACCGTGGAAAATATCGGAGAGGGCAGGATCCGCTGTCATTTTGAAGAACCGGTCCGTGCTGTGACACCGGGTCAGGCGGTGGTATTTTATGATGGGGAATTTGTCGCAGGCGGTGGAATCATTATAGGAAAATAGTGAATTGTGCACAAAAATGAAATGATAAAATTATATATTATATACGAAGTTTACATTCCGGACTTGACGTTTCTGATAAAATATAGTACATTTGTAATGTAATAAGCAGGGACGCAAACCGGATTGTTACTAGAGATAGGCAAGACTGGATTGCACTTTAAGATAATTGTTAGGTCGGATTATTTAGAGTGTAATGCAGCTTTTTTTATATCATAAACAGGTGAAACGTAATGCAGATTATCAAAGTAATTAACAATAATGTAATCAGTTCCGAGGACGATAAAGGTAAAGAAATCATCGTTATGGGAAAGGGCATAGGCTTCGGAAAGAAAGCCGGAGAAGAAATAGATGAGACAAAGATAGAAAAAGTATTCTCCCTTCCGGACGAAAGTACCAGCCAGTTCATGCAGGTGGTAAAGGACATGCCGTATGAATATATCCGGACAGCCGAGCTGGTTATCGCATATGCCAGAGAAACATTAGGTTATCATTTAAGTAAAAATATTTATGTGACATTAACAGACCACTTGGGATACGCCATAGAGAGAAAGCAGCAGGGCATCGTTGTTGCGAATGAGCTTTCCTGGGAGATGAAGAAATTCTACAATGCAGAATTTCAGGTGGGATTGAAAGCCTTAGATATTGTAAAACAGGAACTAGACGTGGAGCTGCCGGAGGATGAAGCTGGATTTATTGCGATGCATCTGGTAAATGCACAGATGGGCGGTCAGATGAATCAGTCCAGGAACATGCCGGCAATGATAAAGGATATACTCAATATAGTCAGATATACCTTTCAGGTGGAATTGGATGAAAAGAGCCTGTCCTATGAGCGTTTTGTAACGCATTTAAGATTCTTTGTACAGCGGGTAATCAGTCGGGAAGACAGTGAACGTAATGATGAAGAATTTGACCAGTTGATTGCGGATCGTTTCCCGCGTTCCTACGAATGTGCACAGAAGATAAAGAGTTACATGAAGAAGAAGCTTGATTATGAAGTCTCGGATGTAGAGATTTCCTATCTGGCAGTACACATTCATCGTGTGATTCACAGTATGAATAAGTAAATACCCTTTCGGCAAGGGATTGTTACGTTAAGACGGCAAAACCCAGACGAATAAGACTCATAGGAAGAGTTTTATTTGTTTGGGCTTTTTTAATTTACAGGAAATTGCTTTCCTGTAAATTAAAAAACGCTCCGCGAGGATGCACACTGCGGCGTATAAGGTAGATGTCGCAAGC
>ERZ773114.1000-NODE-1000-length-31751-cov-11.417497_pt1 | contig 31751 bp, 25 predicted proteins | sample MGYA00580564_ERZ773114 | MGnify/ENA primary metagenome ERZ773114 (study PRJEB29015, sample SAMEA2737836) | human gut metagenome | biome: human gut; feature: human-associated habitat; material: faeces | place: China | collected 2012 ... | reverse complement strand
GCAAGCAGATTGCGTGCAAAGCCGTCAGGCGGGCTTTATGCAGTGTTTCCTTTATTATAGCATAAAATTATAACGAATTCAACGATATTTATCGTAATTATATAAACGTTTTTGTGCATGTTTTCAAACCAAATCGGAAAAGTCAGAAATATTTTTTGCTGTTGTTCCGCGATTGCGATTTTTTTCAGTCAGATTTTCGGATATGACTTGCTTTTTTGTAATCGATATGTTAAAATAGAAAAGACACTTCACGAAAAGCGAAAATTCCAATCGAAAAGGAGCATTGCAGTATGCATAACATCACACTGATCGGAATGCCGGGTTCCGGAAAAACAACATTTGGAAAAACATTGGCGGTGGGGCTTTCTTATCACTTTATCGACACCGACGATGTCATTATCCAAACCTATCACAAACCGCTGATGGAACTGATCGACGAATACGGCACAGAAGGATTCATCACACTGGAGGGAAAAGTTCTCCAGTCGATCTACACCAATCAGGCAGTGATCTCCACCGGCGGCAGTGCTGTTTACAGCGATGATGCCATGCAGTATCTGAAATCCACCGGCATTGTAATCTATCTGCACCACCAGCTGGACGTGCTGGCACAGCGTGTCGGCAATCTGGTCACACGGGGCGTTGTCTGCCACAGCGGCTGCACCACACTGGAAGACCTCTATGAGGAACGCTGCCCGCTGTACGAGAAGTACGCAGACCTCACCGTAGATTTCACCGGCTGCTCTGTAGAGCAGTGCAGTGAAAAACTGCTGAAAACGGTACAGGCATATCTCAAAGGACACCCGAATTGCTGAGTACAGCTTTTATCAATATAAAAGAAACACTGAGGCAATACCGCACAAAGAGCATCTGGCGACTTTGCACGCCATCTGCTTGCAAATTTCCCGTCATATTTCACAAAAATGCTCGTGAATACATCCAGTATTCACTCCGCTTTTTGTTTCATCTGACGAAAAATTTGACGACGCATCTGTCGCACAATCTTTGTGCGGTATTGCCCTGAATAAAGCGGAACACCGGCTGTAAAAGCTGATGTTCCGCTTTGTTTTGCAATATTTTCTGTTTACGCACGGATTTTCGAGCACAGGCTCTTATACAAACTGATTGCGTTCCGGCTTGTATACGAAGCCAACTGCTTCCAGCTTTGCGGTGATCTCTGCCTGTTCCAGACACATAGACTTGCACAGTTCCTCCAGAGAGGCATAGTTGTCCCGCAGCTGGGTATTCAGATAACTCATCAGCATGATCGGATCGTTAGGAATGTTCGGCATTACCGTTCACCTCCCTCTGGTGACAATTCCAGCATATGCTGTACATGTGCCACATAGAGTGCCTGCACCGCCGGATATGCTCCCAGTCCCTGCATTTGCAGTGTGACAGTATAGCCGTGTCTGGTCAATACAGACTTCCACGAATCTTCTTCGTCCCCTGCCATATCGTTCTGGGCGTGGTCGCCTGCCACCAGCATCATGGGCACCAGCACCACTTCCTGATACTGCCGTTCTTTCAACTGTTCCAAAAGGGTATCCAGCGTGGGATAGCCCTCTACCGTTCCCACAAAAACATTGTCGAACCCGCACCGTTTCAGCCAGTAGTCAAATGCCGGATACGCCTGATTGATGATGTGCGGCGTGCCGTGTCCCATTAACAGATATGCCTTGGTCGATGCCTTTTCTATTACGCCGTCCTGCTCCATTGCCTGAATCAGTGCCGGATAGTCTTCCGTTTCTGTCAGCAGCGGTCTGCCGATGCGGAACACCGCAAAGGCTCCTGCATACGATGCCGCATCTGCACAAAGGCGGTCGTACTCCTCGCCGGGAATGACATGAGTCGGCTGAATATACACATGGGTATACCCTTTCTGTTTCAGCTTCTCCAGTGCCTCCCGCACCGTGTCTACCGCAGTGCCCTGCCGCCGCATCTTCCGAATGATCATACCGCTGGTAAATGCCCGAAAAACGTCCATTTCCGGAAACGCCTGCTTTACAGCAGATTCCACTGCACCAATGGTCTGCTCTCTAGTGTCCGCATAGCTGGTGCCAAAGCTGACCATAAGCAGTGCATTCCGGCACGCCGGCAGCTGTTCTTCTGTCAAGCTGGAAGCATATGCCAGATATGCCCCTTTTCCCTTTTCCCGAAACAGCTCCAACGCTTTCGGCTCCGTCAGAATTCGCAGCAGCTGCATGCGGCGAATCTCGTCCGGCATGGTTTCTTTCCATGCCCGCCGCAGAATTCCCAGACAGGTGCAAAGTTCGCTGTACTCTGCCAGCTTCGGTTCCAGTTCCCGACAGATCGCCCCCGCCAGTGACGGAGCATCACCCTCGGTTGTCACTGCCATGGTAATGTCGCCGTGTTTCCGATGTGCCGGAACAGCAAAGTCCGGCGTACAGTCCGGCGATACAGTTGCCGACGATGCCAGCTTTCCGGCAGCCTGAGCTTCCCGTACAATGCGGGCATTTTCTGCACTGTCATCAGTTGCAGCAAACACCAGCAGGTTTTCCCCCAGCAGTTCCGGTGCATAGGGCTGCTGCAAATAAGTCAGCTTTGCGTTTTTCCAGCACACCGGCATAGGCTCCGGTGCTGCCACGGTGACTTCCGCACCAGATTCCAGCAAGCCCCAGACACGCCGCTGTGCTACTTTTCCCGCACCGAACACGATGCACTTTTTCCCCTGTAAATGCAATGCGATAGGATACATATTCTACACCTCGTTTTCTTTCCGAATGCATGCGATCATGCCGGCTATATCCGACTGTACCGCAGTTTCTGCCACAGGAAGTCCTGCCGTTTCTGCTGCCTTTGTGGTAGCGTTTCCGATAGAGATCAGCTTCGCCACAGTTTTCGTTCCCGCCGTCATTTCTGCAAAGGCACGTGCTGCGGAGGCACTGGCAAGGAAAACATAGTCCGTATCCGCCAGTTCCTGCAACAGCAGTTCCCGTTTCCGCAGGTCGGTCTGCACCCGATACAGCGGCACTGTATCGACGGCTTTCCCCGCCTGTTCCAGCAGCTGCGGCAGAATGACAGAGCCGTTTTCCGCTCGCAGCAAAAGCACACGGTCTTGCATGGTCAGCTGCGGGATCAGTGCCTCTGCCAGACTGCGGCTGTCGAAGTGCTCCGGCACACAGTCCACAAAAATGCCGTATTCCGCTAGTGCCTGTGCCGTGCCGTTTCCAATGGCAGCAAACCGCAGATGCAGCAGCAGCCGGAGGTCTACATGGGATTGCTTCAGCGATGCAAACAGTTGTTCCACGCCGTTGGCACTGGTGAGTACTGCCCACGTATACGACTGCCAGGGCAACGCCTTCAGCACGTCCGGCGAAGAAGCCTTCGGGTAGATCAGGCTGACTTCCACTGGTTCTGCTCCGCAGGAACGAAGCTGTTCTGCCGCCTTGCGGGTATACGCCGGTGTACCGGTCAGCAGTACCTTTTTGCCGGACAGTTCGCCCATTCCAAACCACGACAGCTGTTGCCGCAGAGAAACCACGTCACCGATCACAGTCATTGCCGGCGTGTGGATTCCCTGCCGCTGTACTTCTGCTGCGATCTCAGAAAGTGGAGCCGTCACCACACGCTGCCGTGCGGTTGTTCCCTGCTGGATCACTGCCGCCGGTGTATCCGGAGATTTTCCTTGCCGTATCAGCGAAGCAGCAATTGCCGGCAGATTGCTCAGGCTCATCAGAAATACCAGAGTGCCGTCCAGTTTTGCCAGCATGGCATAGTCCAGTTCGGTATGCTGTTCCGTTTTGCGGTGTCCCGTGATAACATGAAATGCAGAAGCGTATTCCCGATGTGTCACAGGGATTCCGGCATAAGCCGGCACACTATAGCAGGAGGAAACGCCGGATACGATCTGAAAAGGGATTCCCAGCGATCGCAGCACCTGTGCTTCTTCTCCCCCGCGTCCAAAGACAAAGGGGTCACCGCCCTTGAGCCGTACCACCCGTTTTCCCTGCTGTGCCAACTCCGCCAGCAGTTGATTGGTTTCACTCTGCTTTTTGTGGTGATTTCCCGCCGTCTTTCCCGCGAAGATCAGTTCGCAGTCCGGTCGTGTCAGGTTCAGCACCGACGAACACGCCAGTGCATCATAGACCACCACGTCCGCCTGTTCCAGACAAGTCTTTCCCTGTTCTGTCAGCAGTGCCGGATCTCCCGGACCTGCTCCCACCAGAAATACCGTTCCTGTTTTCATGGGTATTCCTCCTCACTCCGCCGCATGCCGCAGCAATTCTTTTCTTGCACCGGAAATGGTAGAAACCGAAGCATCTACGTCCCAGTGGTCCTCCTTATGCAAAATTTCCAGCAAATGCGAAATTCGCGGCAGACGCAGATGATGCTCCCGCAGCAGTTCCGGCTGGGCGAAAATTTCCGCCGGCGTACCATGTGCCACCATGTGTCCCTTGTCCATAACGTCGATCACATCGGCGTAAATGGGTACCACATCAATATCATGGGTAGATAAAATAATAGTGGTGTGCTGCTGCCGGCAGACATCTTGGAGCAGGTGCATCAGTTCACTGATGCCCACAGGATCCAGTCCTGCCGTGGGCTCGTCCAGAATAATGACTTCCGGCTGCATGACCATAATGCCGGCAAATGCCACCCGCTTTTTCTGTCCGAAGCTCAGGGCGTGAGTGGGACGGTCTTTCAGGTATGTGATCCCCACCTGTTCCATGACCGTTTCCACACGGCGGTGCACCTCCTCCGCGGGCAAGCCCATGTTGACTGCCCCGAAAGAAATGTCCTGATATACCGAAGCTGAAAACAGCTGGTCGTCCGGATTCTGAAAGACGATACCCACCTTGGAACGCAGTTGCCGCAAGCCAGCTTTTTTGTAGGAAATTGGCTGTCCGCGAAAGCGAACCTCTCCCTGCTCCGGCTGCAAAATGCCATTGAGATGCAGAAACAGTGTAGACTTTCCGGCACCGTTTGCTCCCAGAATCGCGGTAGTCTTGCCTTCTTCAAATGCAATGGACAAATCCTCAATAGCGTGACTGCTTTCGTCATAGCCATAGGTGAGATGACTTGCCTCTAAAATAATCCCCATACACTGCCTCCTATTCTGCAAAAGAGCACGACTCCTGTCAGGAGCACACTGTATCCGACGGCGAGCCCTTTCTGCCAGCCTGTTGTTTCATATGTCAATCCCAGTGTCCGCACTTCATCGGTGTACCCTCTGGACTCCATTGCCGTATAAGTACGGTCTGCCTGCCGGTATGCCCGCAGGAACAGATTGGAGATCAGCTGTCCCATGGAATAAAAGCTTGTCTTTAACGAGCCATACCCCAGGCGGCATTCCTGTGCGTTCCGAATCTGCGAAGCCGACTCCATCAGCACAAAGATATACCGATAGACCAGTTCCATCATCTCCACCAGAAACGCCGGCAGATGCAGACGGCGTAGTGCCGTAAACAGCTCTGTCATCGGCGTAGTGGCAGAGAGAAAATACAGACAGCTGACTGCCGCCAGACACTGTAAAAACACCTGTCCGAACTGATGCAGGCTCTCTCCGGTGATGCCGAAGTACCAGCTTCCCAGATGCAGCGATACCAGCATGGACTCGCCATGATGTGAGATCTGCAGCAGGATCATGATGCACCCCAGCACGACAAATGCCAGCGGGATCTGCATTAAGTGGATAACATGATGCCACCGGGTTTTCCCGATGGCAGTCATCGCGGTCAGCATGCAGCATAAGATCAGCACGCTCACCGCCCATGTATGTGAGATCAGGCACAGAAGCAGACTATACAGGGACACAAAAATTTTCCAGAACGGAGAAACACGCCGCAATGCAGATGCATAGGCGATCTCATCAATGAGGATTCGTTCTCCGTGACTATGGGAATGTGTATGTCGTTTCATCTGTTGCCTCCTGCGGTCAGGAAGCAGAAGTTTGCTTCTGGTCTGTCAATGCAGCATCGTCCTCTGATGCAGATGTTTTCGGTTTCCGGCTGATGCGTCCCAGCACAAAGCCGCAGATGCCTGCACCGATCGCCGACTGTACACAGAACAGCAGAGATTCGACCTCTCCCGAAGGCGGTTCCCAGAAGGACTCAAACCACGGGGTGTAGCCGCCGTTGATTTCTTCTACTACAGTAGAACCGGCATCATCAGAACCGCCGAATTCACTGTTGCCCAGCAGCATCAGCGGAATGGTGACCAGTAAAACAACACCCAGTGCCAGCACCAGATTTCTTGCCCACAATTTGCCGCGGTTGGGGTTGGAAACTGTAATGCCGGACAGTTCCTTCAACTCCTTGACGCAGTTCTTCTGAATGACATTATAGACAATGACAGTCAGAATGCCTTCTGCAATGGCAATGGGGACTTGAGTCGGTGCAAAAACGGCAATGAACTTGCCGAACGATGCCCAGAAGTTATCTCCGGGATAAGCAGCTGCAAGCTGTACCGAAGTCAGGCAGTAAGTTGCCATATCTCCGATCGTTGCCGACAGAAATACTGCCAGTCCCATCGGTGCCTTGCACTTTTTCAGCAGCTGGAACAGTCCGTAGGAAACGAACGGTCCGAAAATCGCCATGGAAAATGTGTTGGCACCCAGTGTGGTCAGACCGCCGTGTGCCAGCAGGATCGCCTGAAACAGCAGCACGATGATGCCCAGCACGGACATGATCGACGGTCCGAACAGAATCGCACCCAGTCCGGTACCGGTCGCATGAGAACAGCTTCCGGTAACCGAAGGGATCTTCAGGGAAGAAATGATAAAGACGAAGGCTGCACAAAGTGCGATCAGCAGCTTCACTTTTCCCTGATACGCGATTTTCCGCTTCAGGCTGACTGCACCAGCCACCAGAAACGGAATGCAAAGTGCACCCCATGCAATACACCAGCCAGCGGGCAGATAGCCCTCCATGATGTGCATCGCAGATGCACCGAATTTGCCGCTTGCTGCCATATCGGACAGCAGCAGACAAACTGCCAGAGCAGACACCAGCACACGACATCCCGTCATGCCTCTGGTGCTGCGGTTCTGCAAAACAGAGCCATTGTGTTTGTTCATATGAAAACCTCTCCTCTCGGAACCCCTCTCCGTTGGCTCCCGGCTGAGAACAGAAAGAGGTTCTCAGTTTCCGCTGTGTGCAGAGAAAAATGCATCTGCATCACCCAGCGTTTTATCTATCTCACGCAGCGTGTGTGCGTTCGATACAAAAATTGCTTCAAACTGGCTGGGACCGAAATAATTGCCCCGATCCAGCATGAAATGAAAATATTCCCGAAATCTTGCGGTATCCGCCTTTTTGGCATCAGTATAGTTCCGCACCGGTTCCGGTGTAAAATACAGGCAGGACAGCGAACCGATACCGTTGACGGTACAGTTGCCGTGGTGCCGGCGAATAATGTCTTCCAGACCGCTACGAAGCCGGTGGGACAGGAAGCCTACCTGATGATAAACTTCCGGATGTGCCTGCAAATACCGCAGCTGTGTCAGACCGGCACGCATTGCCACCGGATTGCCGCTGAGTGTACCCGCCTGATAGACAGACCCCAGCGGAGCCACCAGCTGCATGATCTCCCGTCTGCCGCCGTATGCACCGACCGGCATGCCGCCGCCGATGATCTTGCCATAGGTCACCAGATCCGGCGTGACACCAAAGTGTCCGACAGCACCGTCCAGCTGCAGACGAAATCCGGTAATGACTTCGTCCAGAATCAGCAGAGCACCGTACTGGTCACAGATCTGACGGATTCCCTGCAGGAATCCCTTTTCCGGAACCACAACGCCCATATTGGCAGCCACCGGTTCCACGATCACGCAGGCGATTTCCTCCGGATACTGCTGAAACAGCTGTTCCACGCTGTCCAGATCATTATAGACTGCGGACAGAGTATCCGCAGTACAGCCTTTCGGCACACCGCTGGAATCCGGAATGCCGGCAGTCATCACGCCAGAGCCGGCTTTCACCAGCATGGCATCTGCATGCCCGTGATAGCAGCCCTCAAACTTGACGATCTTGTCCCGTCCGGTAAATCCTCTTGCGGCACGGACAGCACTCATTACTGCCTCTGTGCCGGAGTTTACCATACGCATCATTTCCACACAGGGAACGATCTGGTGAATCAGTTCTGCCATTTCCACTTCCAGTGCCGTGGCAGCACCGTAACTCAAGCCGTTTTCCAGCTGATTCCGGACAGCTTCCAGCACGATGTCCGGATTGTGTCCCAGAATCATCGGTCCCCAGGAGCCGATATAATCGATATAGACGTTGCCGTCCTCATCGTAGAGGTACTGGTCTTTGGCACGCTGAATAAACCGCGGCGTACCGCCCACAGACTGAAACGCCCGCACCGGCGAATTGACACCGCCGGGCATCAGTTCCTTGGCACGGTCGTACAACGCCTCGGAATGAGCAATGTGCATCTGTTCCATTATCCGATCCTCCCCTCGCGAATGTACTTCGCCAGTTCCATTGCAAAGTATGTGATCAAAAGATCTGCACCGGCACGGTACATGCAGACCGCCGATTCGCAAATGACAGCTTCCCGATCAATATAGCCTGCCGCAGCCGCTGCCTGAATCATGGCATATTCGCCGCTGACGCTGTACAGTGCCACCGGCTGGCGGAATTGTTCTTTCAGCGATTTCAGCACATCCAGATACGCCATACCCGGCTTTACCATGAGAATGTCCGCACCTTCCTGCACGTCCAATTCTGCTTCCAGCAAAGCTTCTCTGGCATTGTGGGGATCCATCTGATAGCTTTTCCGGTCGCCGAACGCCGGTGCAGAACCGGCTGCGTCCCGAAACGGGCCATAGAACGCCGAGGCATACTTTACGGAGTACGCCATGATCGGCGTGTTGACAAAGCCGTTTTCGTCCAGCACCTGCCGGATACGTCCCACTCTGCCGTCCATCATATCCGAGGGGGCAACCATATCCGCACCTGCCTGCACATGGGACAGTGCTGTTTTTGCCAGCACTTCCAGTGTCTTGTCGTTGTCCACGTCATGCCCGCAGAGAATGCCGCAGTGTCCGTGCGACGTATACTCACACATGCAGACATCAGTGATGACATACAGCTGCGGGAACCGGCTCTTGATATGCCGCACCGCCTGCTGGACAATGCCGTCCGGCTGCCATGCACTGCTGCCGATCTCATCTTTTTGAGCAGGGATCCCGAAAAGCAGCACGCTTTTCACACCGGAATCCACGACCTGCTGCAAGAGTTCATCTACGCAGTCCAAACTCCAGCGATACTGTCCGGGCATGGAGGGGATCTCTTCCCGAATATGCTCCCCCTCCTGCACGAACATGGGATAGATCAGTGTATCCGCAGAAATACGGGTTTCCCGCACCATGCTGCGAAGCAGAGCACCGTTTCGCAGGCGACGCGGCCGATTGGTCAGATTCATATTGATACCTTCTTACTTATTCCGTAATGGTCAGTTTTGATGCCAGCTGCTGTACCAGCAAGTCCGCATCATTTCGGTTTCCCTGCACGCTGCCGTACCGCGGCACCCCGCCGATACCGGAAAACCCGTAAAGGGTCATGTCCGTTCTGTGCAGCTGTGCATGACAGCCCACCGGTGCCGAGCAGTCCCCGCCCAGCAGCGATGCCAGCTGCCGTTCTGTTTTCGCACAAAGTGCCCCGTCAGGGGAATTCAGTCGGGCAAGCAGGTCGGCATATTCGCCGGCACGAGTCTGTATCGCCAGAATCCCCTGCCCTGCCGCCGGCACCAGTTCCTCCGGTGAAAAGCGGTAGGCGATCCGGTCAGACAGCCCCAACCGTTTCAGCCCTGCCTCCGCCAGAATCAGTGCACCATACTCACCGCTGTCCAGTTTTTCCAGCCGTGTCAGCACATTGCCACGCACCGGCTGTATCACCGCTTCCGGATACAGCTGTTGAAACTGCATCTTTCTTCGGGCACTGGCACACCCTACCGGCAGTGCCAGATTCCAGTGTGAAGTTCCCTTCGGGAACACCAGCACATCTGCCGGCAGTTCCCGCACAGAGTATGCCCCAATGGGCAGTGCCGGATTCTCTGTCACCGGCACATCTTTCAGACTGTGCACACAAATGTCCACCTGTCCGGCGAGAAGTGCTGCGTCCAGTTCTTTCAGGAACAGCCCTTTTCCGCCAATCTTGTCCAGCGTCTTGTGCAGGATCTTGTCCCCAGTGGTTTTCATGGTCACCAGTTCCAAGTCTGCTTCCGGCAGGATCTTCCGGATCTCTGCCATGACCAGTTCGCTCTGTACCACAGCAAGCCGGCTGGCACGGCTGCCGATACGAATTTTTCTTCCCATGGGTTCAAAATCTTCCTCTGTCTTTGATTTTTGCACAGCTTTGCCGCACCAGTTCCGGTGTAATTTCCGATTTCATGCTGCCCATGAGCATGTCTACCGTTCGTTCCGTCACCAGCCGCACGATCTCCTCCAGCTGGGGCAGTTCTGCATAAGGTTCTGCTGCCGTACTGTGCAGGATTCGCTGTGTCATCAGCTCTTTCAGCTGCTGCATATAGGGCACCGCATCCCGATAATTCCGCCACATCTGAAAGGTGTCGGTATACTGTTCCGCAATCTGCCGCAGAGCCGCCAACGCCGTTTCGTCCGGAGCCGTGCTGCTGTGCAGGTCGTCCAGATTCCAGAGCGTGACACCTTCCACTGTGCCGCAGTCTGCTTCCACGTCCCGTGGCATTGCCAGATCCAGAATCCAGACCGGCTTTCGCGAGAGTGCTTCCAGCTGCTTTTTGGTAATGGTGTGATGCGGGCTTCTGGTGGCACTGATGACGATCTCTGCCGCTTCCATTTGAAGGAAACGCTGTTCGTAAGGAACCGGCTGCACCCCGAACGGGATCACCGTTTCCCCGTGATGATAGGAACGCAGTGTCATAAACACCCGACAGCCATACTGCACCAGCAGAGAAGCTGCCAGCCGTCCCATGCTGCCGTTGCCGATCACCAGACAGGTTTTCCCGTCCAGTGTTCCGGCATGCTGTTCCAGCTGCTGTACCGCACTATAAGAAACCGAAAGCGGTACATTCTGCACGGACACTTGTGTCTGTGCCTCTTTTCCGGCAGAAACTGCCGTTCGGAACAGGGTGTCCAGCACGCCGTCTGTACTGCGACAGGCACGTGCCAGTTCCACCGCATGTCCCACTTGTGTGACGATCTGTTCTTCATGCAGGATCTGCGAATGCAGACCGCAGGCGACTTCCATGATATGCTGTACCGCATCGATTTCCGTCAAAACCCGCCCTGTAAAAGACTTTTCCGGTGCATGGGCATACTGCCGCAGGAGTTCTGCCGGAGAGATGTCCATTGCCGGCTGGCTGACAGCATCGTCTTCTGCGGAAGACCGGCGTTCCTGTACGGAGAGATACAGTTCCGTCCGATTGCAGGTTGCAAGCAATACTGCTCCGCTGATGCCGTCTTTCTGCACCAGTTCTGTCAGAATCTGCTTGACCTGTTCTTCCGAAAATGCAAACTGTTCCCTTGCGGAAACGTCTGCGGAATGCACGTCCACTCCTGCCATATAAATGCACATCTCGTTGTTTCAACTCCCTAAAACAGCAAGCCGCAGGGGGGATAAAGTCACCACCCTGCAAAAAACCGGCGTACAAGGTTTTACCTGCCATGAAAAATACGCTTTCTGCTGTTGCTCCAATGCAGAAAGCACCGCCATAATTGTGCCTCCGTGTACTACTGCCGCGATATGAGATTCCTGCTGGTTTTGCAGTGCCGCTTCCAACGCCGCACAGCATCGCCGCACAAATTCCTCTCTGGATTCGCCCTCCGGAAATGCCAGCGTACCGCCGCTGTCGATCCACGCCTGATAGGACGTGTTACCGGACAACTCCTGATAGTTTTTTCCTTCGAACGCTCCGAAATCGCACTCCTGTAGTCCCCATACGATTTTCTGCAGCATATGAGGAAACAAGATCTCTGCCGTCTGCCGGCAACGCTGCATCGGGCTGACCAGCACCAGTTCCGGTGCCGGAAACAACTGGCGAAATTCCACCGATTTCTGCTGTGCCAGAGCGATTCCCGCTTCGCAAAGCGGTTCGTTTGTGCGGCAGCCGATATAGCGGTGTTCCAGATTGCCGGCTGTGAGGCTGTGCCGAATCAAGAGCAGCTGCATAAGTTTCCTCCAATGTCAAAAAAGCCCGTGTTTCCAGAAGAACACGGGATACAACACACAAGCCTTGTGTGATTGTCTTGGGAAATACCGATCATATTTCCTTCGTATGGGTGCAAAAAGCAGAGCCTTTGCAGTTATGCAAAGCACAGAATACACATGCACCAACAATTTCCTCTATTCTCGTAGATGGGATCTATTCCAAAGCAGCAGACCGGTATCCCGACTTCGGCTCTCCGCGGACCATACGCCTTCCCGGAACGGAACATTCCAGTGGCATGTGCATGGTGCTCCCCGACACGGTAGCGGAACTGTGCAGGATTCTCACCTGCTTCCCTGACATCTGCTGCCAATTGTTCGATAAAAAGGGCTTTTCAAATGCCCACGTACTACTATACCACATTTTTCGCAGATTGGCAAGTCTTTTTGCAAAAAAAGCAGTCCTGTACGCATATCATACAGGACTGCCTTTACTCTGCTCCTAATGCTCGCAAATGCATCATCAGTGCTTCGAAATTTGTTGTTCTTTTGGAAATCTTTTCCCGATAACGGTCAAAATACACGATCACTTCCTGCTCCCGCTGCCGGATTCGCCGCACCTCTGTCACCGGCGTGACGTGAAACAACGGTTCGGAAACGGTACCCTCTATCAGACTGACCAGCATTCGCGGGTCGTGCAGTATCTTCAATGCCCGTTCCTGTATCTGAAACACGCTGGAAACTCTACGGGGAGAACTATACCTTCCGGCAGACGGTACCTTTGCCGTCACCACGTACAGTTTTTCCCCATTGTACACCCAGGCTGTAAACTGTCTGCGGACTTTTCGGGAAAGCAGAAATCCTGCCACACTCAGATAGATCACTGCCGCAACAAATACCAGAAGCACGATGAGTGCCCATTGTTCCGTTTCCGGAGAAGTCACCTTGCGGACTGCATCACGGTTCCGTGCAGAATCTGCCCCGATGCAGAGAAACAGCTTGACCATGACGACCGCCAGAGCGGCAAAGACGATCAAAATATGCCCCAGCATTTTTCCGGCAATCTTGTTGCGGTCTGCCTGCGGCGGCTGGTAGATCTCAAAAACTTCCAACATCAGCATTCCTCCACTTGTTTTATGCACCACAGAAAGCCTTTCGCTGTGCGTGCTGCGTTTTCCTGAAAATGATTGCCGGTATTCCATTCCAGCACTGTATCCACGCCGCCCTGCCGGAGCAGTTCTTCCTGTTCTGTTATGCGTTCTTTTACCGTTCGCAGCAGCGGGTTTCTGGTTTTGTGCTCTTTGGTTCCAAGGCTAAGGTAGATGTGCGGTGTCCTGGGGCGATACAATGCGGCATATTCTGCCCAGCCGTCCATCCAGACTGAGGGGGAACAAGCTGCCACTGCCGCAAAGACATCGGTCTGGTACGCTACCCACAAGCTGAACAATCCCGCCAGAGAGTAGCCGCCCAAAATATACGGTATATTTTCCGGCAGATGCAGCTGAGATCGCAGTGCCGGCAGCAGCTTTTCCAGAATCCACTGCAAGGTTGCACCGGCACCGCTGCCAAACGATTCTTCTCCGAATGCCTGTCTTGCATGCCACGGAGAAAGTTCCTGATCCCAGTCTGCGATCGGAAACGACACAAACAACGCCTCACATGGGGCATGCTGTAAGATCTGTCCGGCTTCTTCTGTCAGATGTGCCCGCTCATGTTCCCCTGTGGGCTGGATCAGCACGCAGGCAGGCGAATCTGCGGCGGCGATCCGGCAGATTTTTCCGGCAATTTCAATGGTTTCCCACGTCATATGAACGCCTCCTGTTCCATTTTTTCTATTATAGCATATCTTCGCAAAAGTTGCAATGCTATTTCAGCTATCTGTATGATATTCAGGGCAATACCGCACAAAGAGCGTCTGGCGACTTTGTACGGTATTGCCTCAGAATTCCTGCAACAATATGGGAAACAAATTTGCAACAAAACTTTTGTACCTTCCCCGCCTTGACAAATACCCCTTAGGGGTATATAATACTGGTAGGGGGTATATCCCCGATACACTGCAAATACAGAAAGGAGCCTATCCGCTATGGAACATACAGAAAAACAGGGATGTCCCTGTTGTCACAAGACAAAGGAACGCTCACAGGAGGAATACACCAAACTGATCCACCGTCTGAACCGCATCGAAGGGCAGATTCGGGGCATTCGGGGTATGGTGGAGAAAAACGCCTATTGTCCGGATATTCTGGTACAGGTCGCCGCCGCCAACGCTGCCCTAAACGCCTTCAATAAGGAACTGCTTGCCAACCATATCCGCACCTGTGTGGCAGATGATATTCGTGCCGGCAAGGACGAAGTCATCGACGAATTGGTGATCACCCTGCAAAAATTGATGAAGTAGGAGGTTTTCAATCAATGGAACAATACAATGTTACGGGCATGAGCTGTGCCGCGTGCAGTGCCCGTGTGGAAAAAGCAGTTTCCAAGGTGGACGGTGTCACCAGCTGCTCTGTCAGCCTGCTGACCAACTCCATGGGAGTCGAGGGCACAGCTTCTCCGGAAGCAATTATCGATGCCGTCCAGAAAGCCGGTTACGGTGCTTCCCGCAAGGGCGGCTCTGACGAAGCAGCGGCTCCGGACAGCGATGCCCTCGCCGACCACGAAACACCAGTGCTGAAACGGCGGCTGATCGCCTCTGTGGGATTTCTGGCAGTGCTCATGTATATCTCTATGGGACATATGATGTGGGGATTCCCCCTGCCCTCGTTCTTCAACAGCAACCATGTGGCAATGGGTCTGGTACAGATGCTGCTTACCATTATCATCATGGTCATCAACCGGAAATTCTTCGTCAGCGGATTCCAGAGCCTGCTCCACCGTGCCCCGAATATGGACACACTGGTGGCACTGGGTTCCGGTGCGGCATTCGTATACAGTACCTACGCCCTGTTTGCCATGACAGATGCCCAGGTCAAGGGCGACATGGACGCAGTGATGAGTTATATGCACGAATTCTACTTTGAATCCGCCGCTATGATTTTGACACTGATTACCGTAGGGAAAATGCTGGAGGCACACTCCAAGGGCAAAACGACCAATGCTCTGAAAGGGCTGATGAACCTCTCCCCGAAAACCGCCGTACTGCTCCGGAATGGTGAGGAAGTCACGGTTCCGGTGGAGCAGGTGCACCGGGGCGAACAGTTTGTTGTCCGCCCCGGCGAGAGCATTCCGGTGGACGGTGTCATTGTCGAGGGCACCAGTGCCGTCAACGAATCTGCCCTCACCGGTGAGAGCATTCCGGTGGACAAGGCAGTCGGCGACAATGTTTCAGCTGCCACGATCAACCAGTCCGGTTTTCTCCGGTGTGAAGCCACACGTGTGGGAGAAGATACTACGCTTTCCCAGATCATTCGCATGGTCAGCGATGCCGCTGCCACCAAGGCTCCCATTGCCAAGATCGCAGACAAGGTTTCCGGTGTGTTTGTACCGGCTGTCATTGCCATTGCTGTTGTCACAATTGTGGTATGGCTGCTGGTGGGACAAACCGTGGGATATGCTCTGGCACGGGGCATTTCCGTGCTGGTCATCAGCTGCCCCTGTGCACTGGGACTTGCTACACCGGTTGCCATTATGGTGGGAAACGGTGTCGGAGCCAAGCACGGAATCCTGTTCAAAACCGCGGTTTCTCTGGAGGAAGCCGGCAAGGTTCAGATCGTAGCACTGGACAAGACTGGTACGATCACCTGCGGCGAACCCCGCGTTACAGACATTCTCCCTGCGGCAGATGTCACCGAACAGGAACTGCTCTCCGCCGCAACCGCATTGGAGCAGAAAAGCGAACATCCACTTGCAAAAGCGATCTTACAATACAGCAAAGAGCACCAGATTCCCGCTTCACCGGTCACTGAATTTCAGGCTCTGGTGGGAAACGGTTTGACAGCAAAGTGGAACGGGCAAGTGCTCTACGGCGGCAATGCCGGCTGTATCGCCCAGGCGACGACCATTCCGGAGGAAGTACAGCAGCAGGCGGAAATGCTGGCGAAAGCCGGAAAAACACCGCTGTTCTTTGCCCGCGATAACCAGCTTCTGGGAATCATCGCCGTGGCAGACGTGCTGAAAGAGGAAAGTCCGGAGGCGATCCGCCAGCTGCAAAACATGGGCATTCAGGTGGTCATGCTCACCGGTGACAACGAAAAGACCGCCAGAGCGATTGGAAAACAGGCCGGTGTCGATCATGTCATTGCCGGCGTATTGCCGGACGGCAAGGAAGCCGTCATTCGAAAGCTGTCCGCACTGGGCAAAGTGGCAATGGTCGGCGACGGCATCAACGATGCACCGGCACTGACACGTGCAGACATCGGCATTGCCATTGGTGCCGGTACCGATGTTGCCATTGATGCAGCAGATGTTGTACTGATGAAAAGTCGGCTGACAGACGTGCCGGCTGCCATTCGTCTGAGCCGTGCGGCACTGCGGAACATTCACGAAAACCTGTTCTGGGCATTTATCTATAATGTGATCGGCATTCCGCTGGCAGCCGGTGTCTGGATCCCGCTGTTGGGCTGGAAGCTGAACCCCATGTTCGGAGCCGCTGCCATGAGCCTGTCCAGCTTCTGCGTTGTCACCAACGCTCTGCGGCTGAACCTGTTCCAGCTGAACCGTTCCGACAGGGACAAAAAGCTGAAACACGCTGTGGCAGCCATTCAGCTGGAACAGCAGACTGGGGCAACGGGAAAAAACTCCGGCATGCAGGTCACACTGCACATCAAGGGTATGATGTGCAGTCACTGTGAAGCAACGGTGAAAAAGTGTCTGGAGGCATTTCCGGAAGTGGACGAAGCCGTTGTCAGCCACACCGAGGGAACTGCTGTGGTATCTCTGAATGCACCGGCAGATCTGGCTGCCCTGAAAAAAGCTGTGACGGAACAAGGGTATAAAGTGTTAAAATAGCGTAAGTTTTAACGCAGAAAAAAAGGACACCGCCGGACGGAGAAGTTCGGCGGTGTCTTTCTGCATTCTATGGAATCAACGAAAATTTCATAAAACCTGTCGTAAGAACTTATCGTGCTTTTACGCCTTAGCCCCTACGATTGCCTGCATTTCGATTTCCACCAGCTGTGTGGGACGGTTCAGTTCCTTGATACCGATCCATGTGCAGCAGGGTCTGCTTTCCTTGAAGTACTCGGAATAAGCACGGGTGATCTCGTTGTTGTAGGAAGACTTGGTGGCAAAGATGTTCACCTTCACAACTTCTTCGCGGGAAACGCCGTTTTCTTCCAGCAGACCGACCAGCTTGTTAAAGATGTACTTTGCCTGTTCGTAGGGATCACCCTCACCGTAAACCGTGCCCTCCGGTGTCACCGATGTGGTACCGGAAACGTACACGAACGGACCAGCTTTCACGATACGGGAATAGCCTGCCACGTTCTCATAAGCGGAGCCGCCCTTGATGTTCACTCTCTCAAAATCCATTGCAATTTCCTCCTTGCCGGAAACTTTCCAAAACACGCCGTTTTGCGGTTTCACCAGTTCCTTTGATGCTTCTATTGTACCACGGTTTTTTCCGAAATAATTGAACAATTCGGACTTTGCGGCAGATGCGGAAAAAGAAATGACAGCTGGCAGCAGATTGACATTTTTCCAGTAATATGTTACAATCTAGACATCAACCGCAATTTTCTAAAGGCAGCACCGTGCAAAGCTTGCATGGAGTTGCCTCAAGGGAACTTTCCCTGCAACCAAAGGAGGAAAAAGCACCTTTATGTTGGAATTAAAAGGCATCAAAAAAGACTATCTCGCCGGAGAAAACACCGTCCATGCTCTGAAAGGCATTGACCTGCGATTCCGACGAAACGAATTCGTTTCCATTCTGGGACCGTCCGGCTGCGGCAAGACTACTATGCTGAACATTATCGGCGGGCTGGATCAGTACACCGAGGGCGACCTCATTATCAACGGACGCTCCACCAAGGATTTCAAAGACCGCGACTGGGACACCTATCGAAATCACTCGATCGGCTTCGTGTTCCAGAGTTATAACCTGATCCCCCACCAGACTGTGCTGCAAAACGTGGAACTGGCTCTGACGCTGTCCGGTGTGTCCAAGGCAGAACGCCGGAAGCGTGCCAAAAAAGCGTTGGAAGATGTGGGGCTGGGCAACCAGCTTTCCAAAAAGCCCAGTGAGATGTCCGGCGGACAGATGCAGCGTGTGGCAATCGCACGGGCACTGGTCAACAATCCGGACATCATTCTGGCGGACGAGCCTACCGGTGCTCTGGATACAGAAACCAGCATTCAGGTCATGGAGATCCTCAAGGAGATCTCCAGGGATCGCCTGATCGTCATGGTCACACACAATCCGGAACTGGCAGAGCAGTATTCCTCCCGCATCATTCGTGTCCTGGACGGCAGGCTGACTGACGACTCCAGACCGCTGACGGAGGAAGAATACCAGCGGGAATTACAGGCAGACAAGGCGGAAAACGAAAACGGCAAAAAGCTGAAAAAGCCCTCTATGTCTTTCGGCACTTCATTCTCCCTGTCCCTGAAAAACCTATTCACCAAAAAAGGCAGAACCATGCTGACTTCTTTCGCGGGAAGCATCGGCATCATTGGCATTGCACTGGTGCTCTCCATTTCGCAGGGCTTCAACACCTATATCAATACCATTCAGGAAGAAACTCTGTCCTCCTATCCCCTGACGATTCAGAAAACCAACACCGACCTGAGTGCCTTGATGGAAACCTTTATGGGCTCTGCCACCTCGGACAACACCCACAGCAATGATGCGGTGTACAAGAAGTCGGCGATCTACGATATGATGGACGCTCTGAACAACATGGAAACTTCCGAAAACGATCTGAAAAGCTTCAAGTCTTATATTGAATCGGAACGGAAAGACAGCGAAAGCGACCTGCACAAGGCAGTCAACGGCGTACAGTATTCCTACGATCTGGACATGCTGATCTACACCAAAAATGTGGACGGCACCATTATCCACTCCGACACCGAAGAACTGATGCAGGAAATGGTACTGGAACACATGGGCATCGATATGCAGGCAATGACCAATGCCAGCACTTCCATGTTCGGCGAAGAAGCCACCTCAATGATGTCCATGGGCATGGGCGGTTCTTCCATGAATCTGTGGCAGGAACTTCTCCCCGGCGACAACGGCAAGCCCATCAACGACCTGCTGAAAAAGCAGTACGATGTGGTCTATGGCTCATGGCCGAACAGCTACGACGAGATCGTACTGGTGCTGGACGAAAACAACGAACTGGACGATATGACATTATACGCCCTCGGTCTGGAACCGAAAGAAGATGTGGACAGCATCATGGAAGCGGCAGTGGACGGCAAGGAACTGCAAAAAGACAACAAAAGCTGGTCCTATGCCGACATTTGCAGCATGGACTTCCGCACGATCCTGAATTCCGACTGCTACCGCTATGACGAAAGCACAGGGCTGTACACCGACCTGCGGGACACCGAAGCCGGCTTGCAGTACCTCTACGACAACGGTCTGAAACTGAAAGTGACTGGCATTATCCGCCCCAATGAAGATACCACTGCTCCGATGCTGTCCGGCTCCATTGCCTATACCAGCGACCTGACCAAGTATATCATTGAACACAGCAAGGAATCCGATGCGATCACTGCCCAGAAGGACAGCAAGAACACCGATATTTTCACCGGTCTGCCATTCAAGGATACCTCCGGCAGCACCTCTGATGCAGACAAGCAGACTGCCTTTCTGGAATATCTGAACGAACTGGACGACGGCGGAAAAGCACAGGCATATGTACAGATAATGAGCATTCCCACCGAGGAACAGCTGAACGATTCCGTACAGCAGGCAATGCAGGGCATGAGCCGCAGCGATATGGAAGCGGCAATGTTGCAGGGCATGACACAGCAGATGAGCATGAGCGAAAGCGATGTGCAGTCCTATCTGGAATCCATGAGTGACGACGAAATCACCGACACATTCACCCAGATGATGCAGCAGCAAGTCAAGGCACAGTATGCCCAGCAGGTACAGCAGCAAATGGCTGCCATGCAGCCGGCAGAACTGGTAGGAGCTTTGAACCAGCTGCTCCCCACCCTGACCACGGAACAGTGTGCGAATTACTATGACGAAATGATGCAGTTCTCCGATTCCACCTATGAGGACAACCTGAAAGCACTGGGGGATATTGATCTGGACGACCCTGCATCGATCAATCTCTATGCAGCAACCTTTGAGGACAAGGATGTGATCGAAGATGCCATTGCAGACTACAACGAGGGCAAAGACGAAATGGCACAGATCCAGTATACCGACTATGTGGGGCTGATGATGTCCTCTGTGACGAAGATCATCAACACCATTACCTATGTGCTGATCGCATTTGTTGCCATTTCGCTGATCGTTTCCTCCATTATGATCGGCGTTATCACGTTGATCTCTGTACAGGAACGCACCAAGGAAATCGGTATTCTCCGTGCGATCGGTGCATCAAAGCGAGATGTTTCCAGCATGTTCAATGCGGAAACCATTATCATTGGATTTACCTCTGGTTTGCTGGGCATCGTGGTCACATACCTGCTCTGCATTCCGATCAACCTGCTGGTACACCACCTCACCGGCATTCAGAATCTGAGTGCAGTTCTCCCCGTTCCGGCAGCGATCATTCTGATTGCGATCAGTGTTCTGCTGACATTGATTGCCGGATTTATCCCGTCCAAGAGTGCGGCAAAGAAAGACCCTGTTGTGGCACTGCGTTCGGAATAATTCGAGGCAATACCACACAAATTATAACACCATAAGTAAAAAGCCATACCGCAGAGCGTTTATTCTCTGGGGTATGGCTTTTTCTCTTGTTTACTGAAAATATCTGCGTTACTGTAGCAATTCCGCCAAGTCCTGCTCCGGTGTGGTGATCGGGGCGATACCGTAACTGTCTACCAGATATTGCAGCACGTCCGGTGACAGGAACGCCGGCAGCGACGGGCCAAGCCGGATATTCCGGATTCCCAGATGCAGCAATGTCAGCAGAATGCAGACTGCTTTCTGTTCGTACCACGACAGCACATAGGACAGGGGCAGTTCGTTGACACCGCAGCCGAATGCCTCTGCCAGTGCCACTGCGACCTGAATCGCACTATAGGCATCATTACACTGTCCCATGTCCATGATTCGCGGCAGCCCGTCAATGGTGCCCAGATCCAGATCATGGAACCGATACTTACCGCATGCCAGTGTCAGCACAATAGTGTCCGGCGGTGTCTGCTTTACGAATTCTGTGTAATAGTTCCGTCCTGCCTTGGCACCGTCACAGCCGCCGACCAAGAAGAAGTGCCGAATCTTTCCTGCCTTAACAGCGTTCACCACCTTGTCCGCCACCGACAGCACAGCATCGTGTCCGAATCCGGTCGTCAGTTCCGTGCCGCCGTTGATGCCGGTCTGCTGCTGCGGTACTGCATAGCCGCCCAGTTCCAGTGCTTTTTCGATGACTGGCGTGAAGTCCTTATCCTTGCCGATGTGTACCATTTCCGGAAAGCCCACTGCTTCTGTGGTGAAAACACGGTCGGCATAGCTGGGCTTCGGCGGCATCAGGCAGTTGGTAGTAAACAGCACCGGTGCCGGAATGTCATCGAATTCTTTCTGCTGGTTCTGCCATGCCGTTCCGAAATTGCCCTTGAGATGCGGATAAGCTTTCAGCTTCGGGTACGCATGTGCCGGCAGCATCTCCCCGTGTGTGTAGACGGCAATGCCCTTGTCCTTGGTCTGTTCCAGCAGCAGCTGGAGGTCTTTCAGATCGTGTCCGGTAACTACAATAAACGGTCCGGCATCGATCTGCATGGATACCTTGGTCGGCTCCGGTGTGCCGTAGGTTTCCGTGTTGGCACGATCCAGCAGTGCCATACAGCGAAGGTTGACTTCTCCCAGCTTCAGCACTTCCGGCAGCAGTTCCTCCATGGTCAAATCCAGCCCGATCTGCATCAGTGCTTCATAGAAGAACTGATTTACCGTGTTGTCTGTATAACCCAGCACCATAGCATGATAGGCATAGGCTGCCATGCCACGCAGTCCGAACAGCAGCAGCGATTTCAGCGAACGGATATTTTCTTCCGCCTGCCACAGCTGTTCCATGTTATAATCTTCGTTTCTGCCGCAGGGCGATGCACAGACGGCACACCGGGGAATCATTCTGCCCTGTTCCCGATGCACGCGGTCGATTTGTGCCTGAATCCGGCTGTCGTCAAAATTGACATTGGTCAGAGTCATAAACAGGCTCTCGATCATCAACGCATCTGTCTTTTCTGTAACGAGATCTTCATTGCCGTCCACGGCTCTCGCCAGTCCAATCAGAGCACCGGTCAGTTCGTCCTGTAGCTTCGCTGTGCCGGCTTTTTTGCCGCACACGCCTGCGGCTCCGGTACATGCTGTACAGCCTACAGTCTGTTCACACTGGTAGCAAAACATTTTCTGTTCCATGTTATCTCTCCTCCTGAATAGTTCCGTCTGTTCCGATCACCGTTACGTGACAAGAAATGGCTTTTCCGCTTGCCACAATGGCACGCTGCACTGCCTGTTCGATACCGCCGCAGCAGGGTACTTCCATTCGTGCCACGGTGACACTGCGAATGGAATGTGCCGCAAAAATCGCCGTCAGCTTTTCCGCATAGTCCACCGCGTCCAGCTTGGGACAACCGATCAGGGTGATTCTCCCGCGGATAAATTTTTCGTGAAAATTGCCGTAGGCATAGGCGGTACAGTCTGCCGCGATCAGCAGATCGGCATCGTCAAAATAGGGTGCCATGACACCTGCCAGCTTGATCTGCACCGGCCACTGGGAAAGCTGACTGGGACAGGCTGCTCCTGCTGCGGGAGCAGTGCTTCGCTGAAACTGTTTGGCACGCATTCCCGGACAGCCGGAAAAGGGCTTTTTCTGTGCCAGCTTCTGGGCACGCTGCACAGCTGCTTCATCATAGGCAGGAGCTTCCCGCTCCTCAAAAGTGATCGCATCGGTGGGACATGCCGGCAGACAATCGCCCAGACCGTCGCAGAAATGTTCCCGCACCAGCACCGCCTTTCCGTCAATGATGTCGATTGCACCCTCGTGACACGCCCTGGCACAGGCTCCGCAGCCGTTGCATTTGTCACGGTCAATGTGAATGATTTTTCTTATCATGTGTATTCCTCCTCATATCATACGCAAAAACCTTGTGCGGTTTTACTTTTCTATGCTGTTGCCTTGACTTTCTGTATCCATTATAGTATAATAACAGCATCTTGTATGTTGAAATTTCAACAAATCGGAGGTTTACATGAAGAATTTTTTTCCAATTTTAAAGCAGTGTCCGCTGTTTGCTCACATTGCCGAAAGCGACTTGTCCGCCATGCTGCACTGCCTGCAAGTCACGGTGCAGCACTATGACAAAGGGCAAATTGTGATACACGAGGGCGAAAAGGCAGAACGGTTTGGCATTGTGCTGACTGGTGCGGTGCAGCTGTGGCGTATCGACTACTCCGGCAACCGGAGCATTATGGCAAACGTGGAGCCTGCACAAATTTTCGGCGAATCCTTTGTCTGTGCAGAAGTGGAATCGATTCCCATACAGGCAGTGGCATCTGCGTCCTGCGACGTGATGCTGATCGACGGCAACCGCATTCTGCACGCCTGCGGCAACGGCTGCGAATTTCATCAGCAGGTGATTTTTCATCTGCTGCAAATCATTGCCCGCAAAAATCTGGTGTTTCACCAGAAGCTGGAGATCACCTCCAAACGTACCACACGGGAAAAGCTGCTGACCTATCTCAATCATCAGGCCCAGCGGCACCGGTGCAGCACGTTTACCATTCCGTTTGACCGGCAGGAACTGGCGGATTTTCTGGAAGTGGACCGCAGCGGGCTTTCCGCAGAAATCAGCAAGCTGCGAAAAGAGGGCGTGTTGGAAAGCGAACGGAGCACGTTCCGACTGCTGTGACCAGATAAAAAAGCTGTGCAGGTTATCAAAGACCTGCACAGCTTTTTTGCAAATATAAAGGAGATGATATTTTCCTTATTCCTTTACCAGTTCTGCACCCAGAGCCGCACACTTTTCCAGTGCTTCATCGTCCGGAGTTTCGTTGACGATCAGACCTTCGCCGCCAACCAGTATTGCACCGTCATTCTTGGCACGTTCTTCCCAGTTCCGCATCCATTCGCCGTCGCCCCAGCCATAGGAGCCAAACAGAGCGATGGTCTTTCCGGACAGGTCGCCTTCGATCGAAGCGAAGAACGGTTCGAATTCGTCTTCTTCCAGAACCTCGTCGCCCATTGCAGAACAACCAAATGCGATACGGTCATAGTCTGCAATGCTGCCGCTGAAGTCAGATACTGCGAACAGTTCTGCACCTGCTGCATCTGCAATTGCCTGTGCCATCTGTTCGGTATTGCCTGTGCCACTCCAATAAATTACTGCTGCTTTCATGCTTTTTTCCTCCTAAAAATTCTGCTGACTTTCGCCGGCAACCGGTGACATTGCAAAGCTTTTTGCAATATTACCTTTATGATATTTTCAGAGCCTGCAAAATATTACAGCCCTTACTCAACTTTGCACAGAGAAATACTCTGCACTTCTCATAGCTGGCAAATGTCCGGCGTGCCTGCTCCACGTTTCCGTACACTTTCCAACAACCGCACAGCTTGCAGTTCTCCCCCTGATGCGTGATAAAGCCGTCCACATCTTCCAAAGGGTACCCCAGAAAAATTCCGATCTCATGGGGAAATTCCGGCTTCTCCGCAATGCGGTTCTGCAACCGCATCAGACATGCCGCCAGATCCATATCAGCGGTGTAGCCATACCGCAGCAGAAAACGCCGGATTTCCGGCTGTTCCAGCCGTTTTTGCAGCAGCTTCGGGCGATACAGCAGTACCAGCTGCCGCTTCTGACAGCGGCACATGATCTGCATCTGCAATCCCCCGCGGACTGCCTGTGCATTAAACGCTGCCGCATACGCCGGAATGTCAAATTCCTCTCGGGACAAGGACACCAGACTGGCACACTTGATGCCCAGCAGTGTCGGTGCCGTAAAATGGGCAAGCTTTTTTTCGAATGTTCTGCACTCTCTTTCGGACATGGTTTCACCTCTGATTTGCAATGCTGTACGTTTTGTATATCTCATCACTCTGGAAATACACAAGGGTTAGAAAAAGCTAACTATTTTCCAGAAAAAACAGAGCTTTTTCCCGCTCTGTATAGTTAGTTTTCGCTAACAATAGTTAGTATAGCATAACTCAATCTGTTTGTCAAGTGTTTTTTGCAAAAAAATACGGAACATGCCACAGGGCACATTCCGCATTCACACATAAAGCCTTTATGCAGCGTTTCTCTTAGAGCTTGTGTTCGTAGGAAATATATGCGGATTTTCGAGCAAATTTTTTTGCAGACAAGGCAAAAATTTGCAGGCATACTTTCGTATGGCAAGAATTTTTAACGCAGTATGCAACAAAATTTGCCGAAAAGACGTAGATAGACACCTATGAACACGAGCTCTTAGTATCTGGGTTCAAACTTGGAACAGGAGTTCAACGCCTGTGTCGTTCTCGCAGTCTGGTAGCAGGTCTGCTTTTCTGTCATTTCCACTTGGAAATAGTCCTTCGTTTTCATCTGGATCATTGTACTGCCCATTGCACCGTTCCAATGACGGCACAACACGCATTTTTTTGCCGTTTTCAAAAGTGTATACTTTGCCATATTCCTCACCTTTCCGTCCGGAATGCTCCGGTATTGCCCTAATATTCCTGCAAGTCGTCTGCCGCAGCTATGTACTCGCTGTAAGGGATTCTCCTTACATACTCTATCATACACTTCATATCGGACAGGTGGCTGTCTGTTCAAAAAGAATTTACAACATTTTGCATTTTTCGAACAGCAAAAACGTGTTCCCGCAAAGATGCAATGTACGGTTTTCCGTACAATCATTTTGTGGGAACACGTTCTACAGTTTTACAATATGACAGCTTTGTGCGGTGTTGCCTCAATTAAACCGTTCGTCAATGACACGGGCAGTCTTTTTGGTGCTGCGGGGCAGTACGCCAACTTCTACCACTTTGACGATCGGTGTGAAGCCGATACGGCTCTTGACCTGCTCTGCAATGCGGCGGCTCAAGTCTGCGAAGTTCACATCACCGGTGGATTCCACATAGATTCGCATGGTGTCCTTGCCGTCCAGATGAGAGATGCGAATCTGGTACTCGCTGGAAATTTCATCAAATGTGCTCAGAATCTCCTCGATCTGGCTGGGGAATACGTTTACGCCCTTGATCTTCATCATGTCGTCGGTTCTGCCCATAATGATGTCGATACGCGGGAACTTGCTGCCGCAGGCACAGGTGCCCGGAATGATGCGGGACAGATCGTGTGTACGATAGCGAATCAGCGGTGCACCCTGCTTGACCAATGTTGTGATGACGATTTCGCCGATCTCGCCGTCCGGCAGATTTTCGCCGGTGACCGGATCGATGATCTCCAGATAGATATAGTCGTCCCAGTAGTGCATACCGCAGTTTTCCTTGCAGCTGATGCCGATGCCCGGACCATAGATTTCTGTCAGACCGTAAATGTCATACAGTTCAATGCCCAGTTCGCCGGAAATCCGGTCACGCATTTTCTGACTCCAACGCTCCGAACCGATAACACCCTTTTTCAGATGAATCTTGTCCCTGATGCCACGCTTGCCAATTTCCTCCGCCAGCAGCAACGCATAAGAAGATGTGGAACACAGCACGGTGCTCTCCATATCCATCATCATTTGCAGCTGCTTCTCGGTGTTGCCCGGTCCCATGGGAATGACCATTGCTCCAAGCTTTTCCGCACCGTTCTGGAAACCAATACCGGCTGTCCACAGACCGTAGCCCGGTGTGATCTGGATCCGGTCTTTTTTGGTGATGCCGGCAGTTTCATAACAACGCTTGAACTGGATTGCCCAGTCGTCCACGTCCTTGGCGGTATACGGGATAATGACTGGTGTGCCCGTAGTACCGGAGGACGAGTGGATCCGGACGATTTCTTCTTCCGGTACTGCCATCAGTCCCAGCGGATACGCGTCCCGCAGATCTTTCTTTTCCGAAAACGGCAGCTTCGCAAATTCCTCCGGCGTGTGCACTTCTGTCATGCCGGCAGCTTCCAGCTTTTTGCCGTAAAAGCTGTTTGAGCGTATCAACGCCTGCATGCGGTCGTTGACCTGTTCCAACTGTGTTTGTGTAATCTTCATTGTCAAAACCTCTTATTCTTCGATATGCAGTGCTTTCCGGTTCAATTCCCGAAACTGCGGCTTTACGGTGCGTTCCATGGTTTCCGTCACTTCTTCTAATGTCAAAGGCAGTACCCCGCTGCGGAGTACGGCTCCCAGCATGACCATGTTCAGCACTTTCGGGGAACCGATCTTCCGGCAGGCAGCATCGCCGTCCAGCATCGTCAGATTGCCGGAATGCTTCTGCAAATAGGCGATCATTGCCGCGGCATCATAGGCACCGCCGCCCAGCGTTGCCGTTACCGGCTGAATCGGGTGCGTGTTGAGAACAACTGTTCCCTCCGGTTTCAGATAGGGCAGCATGCGGACAGCTTCCGCCGGCTCGAAGCCGATCAGAAGATCTGCTGTGCCCTTGGGGAACATGGGGCTGTACAGCTCCTCTCCCATGCGGAGAAAGCTGAACACGCTGCCGCCTTTTTGTGCCATGCCAATGGTTTCGGCACTCATTACCGGAATGCCCTTTGCCATTGCCGCCGCTGCCAGCAGTTTGGAAGTCAGGACAATGCCCTGTCCCCCGACACCGCAGAGAATGATATTCTTACGCATGACAAGCACCTCCTATTGCCGCAGTGGGGCAGACCTGTGCACACAGTCCGCAGCCGGTGCAAAGTGCCTGTTCGATCTGCACCTTGCCGTCCTGTAGCATGATCGCCGGACAGCCCAGTGTCCGGATACATTTCTTACACTGTATACATTTGCTCTCTTCGATCTGTGCCGGTTTGCCGGACTTGATGAGTACGGCACAGGGCGACTTGAAGATGATCGCCTTTACACCGTCCTGCACAGCCACCCGCTTTACGCAGTCGATTGCCTCCTGCAAGTGCAGCGGGTTTACGGTTTCTACGGTTTTCACACCGATGCCGTGGAGCGTGTCCTCGATGCTCACCTTGTCCACCACTTGCCCCATCATGGTTTTTCCGGTGCCGGGGTGAGGCTGATGTCCGGTCATTGCTGTGGTGGAATTATCCAGTACCACCAGTGTCATATTCGCCTGATTGTATACCGCGTTGACCATGCCGGTAATTGCCGACGCAAAAAATGTGGAATCCCCCACGAAAGCAAAACAAGTGGTCTCCGGTTCGATTTTTCCAATGCCCTGCGTCATATTGACACCGGCACCCATGCACAGACAGGTATCCACCATGTCCAGCGGCATGGCGTTGCCCAGCGTATAACAGCCAATATCTCCGCAGAATACGCTCTTTTTGTCTTTCATCGCTTCTTTTACGGCAAAGAACGAGGCTCTGTGCGGACAGCCGGCACAGAGCACCGGCGGACGTACCGGCAATTCCGGCGGTTGGTCTGCTGCGTTCTGCTCCGGCGGCTGCCAGCCCAGAAAGGCTGCCAAATCTGCCGCCACGCTGTCGCAGGAATTCTCTCCGGCAAGAGCCACGTCCTCTGTCAGCTTGCCGCGGATACGGGTGGGCAGGTGGTACTTGCCGCAGAGGTACACCAGTTCCTGTTCAATGACAGGATCCAGCTCCTCCAGACACAGCACCTCGTCCAGCCCCTGCAAAAACTCCACTGCCAGCTGTTCCGGAAACGGGAACGGTGTTGCCACTTTCAGCAGCCGCGGTGCAGCTTTGCCGTGCAGGACTTCCATGGTATAGGAAAAGCTGATGCCATGGGTGGCAATGCCCTTCTGACATGCGGTATCTGTTTCCGGATAGATCCGGTTGCGGGAATAGTCGGAAAAGACACTTTGCAGTTCGGTATTCCGCTTTTCCATACGGATATGATTCTGATAGGACAGCTTGGGGAAAATCACCCACTTGGAGGAGTCTTTCACAAATCCCTCCGGCGAGTTGACCTGATATTCTGCTGCATCTTTCACCGTGATCGAAGCGTAGCCATGACAGACTCTGGTCGTCGGGCGGAACAGCACCGGTGTGTGGTAACGCTCCGAATAGGCAAACGCCTCCTGAATCATGTCATAGGCTTCCTGCACGCCGGAGGGGTCGAAGCAAGGCAGCTTGGAGAACGCCGCAAACCGCCGCGTATCCTGTTCGGTCTGCGAGGAGATCGGCCCGGGATCGTCTGCCACCAGTATCACCATGCCGCCTTTGACACCAATATATGCCAAACTCATCAGCGGATCAGAAGCCACGTTCAGCCCCACCTGCTTCATGGTCACCATGGTTCGTGCACCGCAGTACGCCGCACCGGCAGCCAGTTCCATTGCCGCTTTTTCGTTTGTGGACCACTCCACATAAATGCTGCCGTCATTGTGCTTGGCAGTCGTTTCCAGCACCTCGGTAGACGGCGTTCCGGGATAGCCGGAAACCACGTTCAGACCTGCCGCAATGGCACCCATGGCAATCGCAGCATTTCCCATTAAAAATTCTGTATGCATGTTAACCTTCCAATCTGTTTTGGGAATCCCAGTCCGCTGGGAACGGCTTTTCGCAAGTCAAGATGCACAAAAGCCCGTCTTTTATTATAACGGAATTTGTTCGCAAAGTCAAGCGTTCTGCAATAAAACAAATCCCATTTTATTACACGTGCAACAAAAAACCGCCATGCACAACTGCACAGCGGCTCTCTATTTCAGGAAAATTAGGGTTACTTTCTGCCCAGTATGAAGTCCCAAGTCGGGTTCTTGCCTGCACCCTGCAGGGCAACGTAGTAAAGGATATAGTACACATCGGTGGAATCTACCGAGCCGTCACCGTCAATATCAGCAGCGGCGATCTGGTCAGCGGTGAGATTGCTGGACATGCCTGCACCGCGGTATGCCACGTAGAGCATGGCTTCGAATACGTCGTTGGTGTCGAGTACGCCGTCGCCGGAAGCATCACCCTTTGCAACTGTCGGAGTGGTCGTGGTGGTTGTGGTAGCTGTGGTAGTGGCAGTCGCTTCGGTTGCCGTTGCGGCAGTGGTGTTGGTTGTAGTTGTAGCTGTAGTTTCTGCGGTGGTCTGTTCTGTTGTGGGTTCTGTAGTAGTGGTAGTGGTTGTAGTAGTCGTGGTGGTGGGAAGTGTCGTTGTGGTCACTACAGGCTGTGTAGGAATCGGATCATTGGGATCCCAGTTATAGTGAATGGTTGCGTTTAAAAGAGCATCATTATAATCGCCAATCTGCATTGCATTCCAGTCATCTTCCGAACCGGTGTAATACACATCTTTCAGATTCTTACAATTATTGAACGCAGCATACTGAATCTCTGTAACATCTTTAAATAACAGAACGCTTTCCAAATTAGAGCAGTCATTAAAAGCATGGCCTTCTAACGACATAATATTTTCAGGAACTGTAATAGATTTCAATGAAGAACAACCATCAAAAGTGTAATCTCCCATACTGATCACACTGTTGGGAATCGAAATCTTTTCCAAGCTTTCGCATCCATGAAATGCGTACTTATTGATAACAAGCACAGAATCCGGAATTTCCACATGTATCAATTTTTTGCAATCCCCAAAAGTGCCTTCAGCAATTTCAGTCAGACCGTCCGGCAGAACAACTTCCAGCAGCGATTCGCAGGAGTTAAATACACCTGATTCCATTTTACTCAGTTTTTCCGGCAATTTCACCTTTTCCAAACTGGTACAATTAGAGAAGGTGTAAGATTTCAAAGTAGAAACGCCATCAGGAATTTCGATAGAAGTCAAAGCGGAACAACCAGAAAACAAAGAGTACCCCATGCTTGTCAAGCTTTTGGGCATAGACACATATTCTAATCCAGCACAATCACAGAATACATAATTTCCCATAGTTGTTACAGAATCCGGAAGTTCCACAGAAGTCAAAGCAGTACAAGATTGAAATGCATTATTACCAATGCTTACCAAGTTCTTCGACAATGAAATCTGCTTCAGTCTGGGGCAGGAAGAAAATGCAGAATTTCCTATAGTCGTTACAGAATCCGGAATCACAATCTCCGTTAGATTGTTACAGCTGTCAAACGTTGAACCTTTAATTTCTGTTAAGCTTTCAGAAAGTGTAACTTCTTTTAATTCAGAACAATTTGCAAATACGGCAGTCCCCATTGTTTGCACACTATTTGCCATTGTCACAATTCTCAAATGGCTACAGCCATTAAAAGCACTATTTTCAATGGAAATCACGCTGTCCGGTATTGTGACTTTCACCAGCTTGGATTTTGAACTAAACGCATAACTGCTGATCTTTGTAACCGGCTTCCCCTCAATTTCCGACGGAATCGTGGCAATGGTCACATCATCATCACAGCCTGTGATAGCCACCTCTGTACTGTTGTTGATCAGTTGGTAAGTCAACCCGTCTGCGGATTCCGCACTTGCCACAACAGACACCTGCGGCAGATGCACCTGTGCCACCGGCACTGCACCAACGCACATAGTCATAGCCGTCAAAGCTGCCAAAAAAGTTCTGATTTTTTTCATTGCTTTTTACT
>ERZ773114.968-NODE-968-length-32364-cov-130.358569_pt1 | contig 32364 bp, 31 predicted proteins | sample MGYA00580564_ERZ773114 | MGnify/ENA primary metagenome ERZ773114 (study PRJEB29015, sample SAMEA2737836) | human gut metagenome | biome: human gut; feature: human-associated habitat; material: faeces | place: China | collected 2012 ... | reverse complement strand
TTGTTGATGACGACTCTACCATCAGCTCATATATACCTTTCCGACACAAGCATATAGTGTTTTCATTTGTAAAATGATGTCACTGCTGTCCCGTTTAGAAATCTTCGGGGCTGAAAAGGCTAGGATATAGCCAATCCTCCGTCTCTTCTGTTGGAACAGCTTTGTTAAACAAATCATTTAAAGGAGTCTTGTCCGTAAGGAATAGACCCACGTTCTTTGAAATAGTGTGTAGCGATTGATCTATGTGCATCACTTTCTTTGCATAAGCTAAAAGCAAGTATGTGCATATGGCAATCCAGATTTGCAGATATATGGCATTCTCGGAAGTTCCGTAAAAAGATTTGATGTGAAGGTGTTGCTTAATCCATTTAAAGTAATTATGTAAAGCTTCTCATAAATTTTTTTATGACAAGAATATCAATATGTCAAGTTAGACAGATTTGACCTGTGAAAAATTGTTGATTATATGAATTTTACAGCAAAAACTTATCATAAATACTTCTCATAACGTTATATTACAGTATAGGGCATAAGCCCCAAAACTAAATATTATATATTATGCAAGAAGTAAAGATTCAAGTCCTAATGGATCGATGCATCAAGTACTTTGAAGACCATTGTTACACAGAGAATAGAATATCTGTGTATAAATGTCTATGGCGTAAAGGCATCGTCCACTACATGTCGGCTCACGACATTGAGAATTATTCCCCTTCTATTGGTGAAGAGTTCCTGTCAACCTGTCATCATTATGGTGAGATTCGTCACCAGGAGCGTGAAATGATTCGCAGTATTCAAGTCCTTGACGATATGCTTTCGTTAGGGCTTATACGTAAGCGTTGTTTCACTCCTGTTTTCCATACCCTCGATGGGAAGATTGGCATGGAGATGGAAAAACTCATCATCCATCTTACTTCTCTTCGTAGAAGTCAGGTGACTATAAATGACTATCGTTTGTATCTAAGCGAGTTCTTAACTCATCTCAATCTCAGTGGTGTCAACAGTGTGTCCGAGATTGCGGATAAACACATCTTGTCGTTTGTCTCGTCCCATCCGCCCAACAAGGTAAACATAGTTTCTGCCCTGCGTGTCCTCTTTCGTTTCTGGAAAGCGGAGCATATTGTAGATGGAAGGTTTGATGGTCTGTTTGACACATATAAGCTGCGCAAGAAAGAGCGTATTCCTTCGTTTTACACAGCAGCAGAGGTAAATATAGTAGAGAACTCCGTGAATAGAAGCAGCGGCGTTGGCAAGAGAAACTATGCAATGTTATTACTTGCATCACGTTTGGGGTTGCGAGCTTCGGACATAGCCAACCTACAGTTCTCTAATATAGACTGGGACAACAATGTACTAACCCTTGTGATGCATAAGACCGGAAAGGTCATAGAGTTGCCATTGCTTGCGGATGTTGGTAATGCCATCATAGATTACTTGCAGCATGGAAGACCTCAGACAGTTTCACAGAATGTATTTCTTTCTTGCAAGGCACCTTATGTGCCAGCAACCAAAAGTATGGTATGCTCTGCAATAAACAACATCATCTGTAAATCCGGAATAGATGTATCGGCCAAGCATCATGGTCCACATTCTCTACGTCATTCTCTTGCAAGCGTCATGCTTGAGAAAGGCACGACGTTACCTGTCATATCCGAATCGCTAGGGCATCGCAGTACGGAAACAACTCTCACTTATCTTAAGATTGACATAAAGTCTTTGATAGAGTGTGCCATTCCTGTACCGCCAGTTCCAGATGCCTTTTACAAACAGAGAGGAGGTGCGTTCTATGGCTGAGCAATTTAAATATTCCAGCGTGTTAGCCTCATATATGAATCATCTTCTTGACATTAAAATATCTGCAGGAATCAGTGCGTTGCGTACCAGATGGATATTGAAAGAGATTGACGACTTTGCCAATGCAGAGTGCCTAAAGGATCCTCATATCAAAGAGGTGTTCTTCAAAAAGTGGAGAGCTACACGTGTGGCGGACTGTGACAGAACTTTATATTCCAAATGTTCCGTATGGTGTCAATTGACAAGACTGATGTGCAGGTGTGGCTGTGTATGCTTCATTCCACGAATGCCCAAGCAACCGAAGTCTGATTTTACTCCGTATATATTCACAAAGGAGCAGATTGGCGCAATCTTTTCTGCAGCGGACGAATATAGACTATATGACATACGCATGGGTACAGCTCTCATAGCCATGCCAGCTCTTCTTCGTTTACTATATAGTACAGGAATGCGTATATCTGAGGCTCTTTCCATCCGCAACAAACATGTTCATCTGGATGAAGGTTACATTCGCTTAGATAAAACCAAGAACGGAAGTGAAAGGATCGTACCTTTATGTGAGTCGATGAAGACGGTACTTACATCTTATATGGAGTATAGAAACAATATGCCCATCAAAGACATAGCTGCAGGAAATGGTTTTTTGTTTGTAAAATCGGACGGGACTAGCATCAAGGCTAATAGTGTATATCAGCATCTGCGCAAATTGCTGGACACATGCGGAATTCCCCATAAGGGGAATCATCATGGACCACGCGTTCACGACCTGCGACATACGAATGCAGTACATGCTCTTGTACAGATGGGGCACAAAGGAATGGACTTGTATGCCAGTTTGCCAATTCTCTCAACATGCCTGGGACATCACTCGCTGAAAGCGACAGAGCAGTATGTTCGCCTCACATGCAACATGTATCCAGAATTGGAAGAGCAATGTTCTGAAATCAACGCTTTTGTCTATCCAAAGATATGTAAAGCCTATGACTACGACGACTGACTTTGCCAAACATTTAAGCCGCTTTCTGGTAGAATACCTGCCTCATGAGCGTAATGTAAGCCCTAACACCATATCCTCCTATAGAGATGCATTTGTACAATTTATTGACTTCATGAAAGATATTAAAGGAATCACAGTTGAAAAATTGCAATTGAAACATCTCACGAGAGTAAGTGTAACCGAGTATCTCGAATGGCTACTTGACAAGCGAAAATGCTCTGCAGCGACACGTAACTATCGGCTTGCTGCCATTCATTCTTTTTGTCATTACTTGCAATATAGCGTCATAGAAATGATAGAAGAATGGCAAAAGATCCTAACTATTAAAGCCATAAAAACATCAGGGACAACACTTAACTACCTGACAATAGAAGGTATCAAGTTGTTGCTGGCTCAGCCTGATACATCAACTTGGAGAGGCCGAAGAAATCTCGCTTTACTCTCACTAATGTATGATACGGGAGCAAGAGTCTCTGAAATAGCAGATCTTACTGTGGATAGTGTGCGCATAACCCATGAGCCATATACCATACGTCTGTTCGGAAAAGGACGCAAAGCACGAATAGTACCGCTTGTAAAGGAACAGGTGTCAATTCTATGTGAATATATGGAAGAGAATCATCTTAACGATTGCAACAAAGCTGCGTCTCCACTTTTCTATAATGGCAGAAATGAAAAGCTAACGCGTGAGGGTATCACATACATTCTTTGTACTTATGCAAACATGGCAAGGAAGGTGTCTCCAGAACTTATTCCGCAAAGGATTAGTTGTCACTCTATACGTCATAGTCGAGCTATGCATCTTCTACAGGCTGGAGTCAACCTTATTTATATTAGAGATTTGCTAGGACATGTCTCTATTCAAACAACGGACATTTATGCTCGTGCAGACTCTAAAGCAAAACGTGAGGCGTTCGAAAAGGCGTATACAGATCTCACACCTAACCGAGAGGCTGATAAATCTTGGGAAAACAATAAAAATCTCAGAGATTGGCTCAGAGGTCTGAAGAAATAGTTATCATTATGAGAAGTCGAACGGAGAAGCATTCTCCTAAAGTTCTGATCTTCAATAATACTTTTCCATTCACTTCTCATAATGTTATTCTTGTCATAAAAAAACAGCTCTATCTGCCATCTGTTCTTGTAAAGGCTGGCAATTTCAGGAGCTGTTAGATGAAAAGCATTTGTCAGGAAGGCAAACTCCCTACCTTGTTCTTCATCATAGAATTTGACGAGTCTGAGTTTCTCCGGATACTTCCGGTATGAATTGTATTCAGTGAATTCAATCACAGCATCTGTCAATATATTCTTTGGCAACCTGCGCCTCCATTTACAGCATTTGTATTGCAGATTCTTCTTGGCTCGCACAACAAAGAACGATTCATGCTGATGTATTTTGAAAAGCTCCTTGAATGCATTGTATCCACGGTCGAAAACATAGTAAGAACCTGATTCATAAGGAATTTCCTTCATAGCCTTTGAGTCGTAAACTGATGCTGTAGAGATATGGAAGAAAGCTGGAACCTGAGATTCGAGGTCATATAGCACATGTGCTTTTATTCCTCCCTTCTTCTTACGGAACTTTGCCCACCAGAAGACCGACAAACACAATGGAATGGTCGTTGAGTCGAAAGCATACACATTGCCTTTCAACTTGAAGATATCCGTTACTCGTTTCTTCCTGGCTTGCTCCATCATATAGAAAGCAAAGTCTTCAAAGATACGGTAGTCACGATTCTGATTGGCAGAAGCAAATGTCGTTTTCGCAATAGGCTTACGCCCTAATCCAAGATGGTATTGCTTTGCTCTATGTGCCTCAAAAGCAACAATCAAATCTCGCAAACTCTCTCGATTACTCAGTTGACCAAACATCATAGCAAGCAACAGATTCTAACAAGTGAAATGCTTCACATAGCGGTTTCCATCATACTTGTCAACCAAATGGCGAAACTTGTTATTGTCGAGAAATTCTATCAATTGGGCGAAAACGTATTTGTCTTTGTTCATCGTGCAGTATTATAGATAACTGCAAAAGTACAAATTCAAATCGTCGCACCCTTAAAATCTCTTGCAAAAAACTGTATTTCAATTAATTCAAAGAGCGATTAGTCCACTTTAACGGGACAGTAGTGACATAATCTGAGAGAATATAGTTTTGCCTTTGTTCATCGCACACGTATTTTAAATATGCGTGCAAAGATACAAAATCAAATCGAATACACTATAAAAAGTCCGTAAACTTTTGAGTATTAATAACTTATTTAATAATCGTCTCGTTTTAACGGGACACTAGTGAAATGATGTAATCCTAAGCAATAAACTTTATCAATCTTCGTTCTTTTATTATAACACCAAAATAAGAACATATGTATGTATCATCAAGACAAGGATATAACCCTCCTGTAAAATCAACAGGAAGAGGCAAAAAATATTCACATTTTGCTTCTTTGAAGTATTGCAACGGTGCTGAGACCTTCTACACCGTAAGTTATCATGCTTACATACCTTTACTAAAATTTAACAATATTGTTATGGACAAAATAATAAAAATATTATCAAGTATAATTTGTTTTTTTTGCTTCGTCATTTATGAGTTTATCGATTATTTAAATATTTTTTTGTTTTTTTTGCCAAATCTTCCAGAATCATTTGTAACTGAAAAAAAATGGGAAAAAATATTACGCAAATTAATTAAAAAATCATAACATTATGGTTATGAAATAACCAGTCTTTTTAGGAGATATTGATTAGGGCACGAAAAACCGCAAAGAAATTTTTAGGTATCACTGAAATTTCCAAAAGAGTCCAAAGACAAAGCAATTCAACTTGTTCAGTTCTCCTTCAGGGCTGATGTGCAAGCGAGAGAGTCGTATGTACGACGATGAGTCAGCTTGGCATAACAAGTTCTACAAGGAAGTAACCTCCAAGGTTGACGAAGACATTTTCAAACCGCTCTATACAACAGAGCGAGATGATAATCGTGTCGGTCGTCCAAATGCTTCTATCCGCATTCTTGTCTCAATGATGATACTCAAAGAAGGATGCGGTTGCAGCGACGAACAGTTGTATGAGCAATGCCGATTCAATCTGCTTTATCGCCGTGCTCTTGGCATGGTGACTCTTGATGAACAGTGTCCAGCCATAGATTCTTATTATGGATTTCGCCGTAAGATCTGCGAGTATGAGGAGAAAAACGGCGTGAACCTTTTCGACAAATGCTTCAAGCAAATCACCAGGGCGCAAGTTATTGAGTATCGCATCTCCGGCAAGGCTATCCGTATGGACAGCAAGCTCATTTCCAGCAATATCGCTTGGTACTCTCGTTATGAGATTATCCATGCGACTTTTGTTAAATGCGTGTCTGAGGAGTCGTTGAGTCGTATTGATGACCAACTCGTTCGTCAGCAGGCATTGGATTTCTTCCAAGAGGATGCCGCTAAGACCGTTTACCGTACTGACAGCGAAACCATGGGCAAGCGACTTCTTGCTTTGGGAATCGTGATAGACTATCTTCTGACCCATGACATAATAGGTGATGACACTCTTCTATGCCGTGTGTTCTCAGAGCAATACGACAAGTCTGAGGAAGGCATCATCTCTGTCCGAGATAAAAAGAAAGTCTGCGCCAAGAGCCTTCAGAACCCACATGATCCAGATGCTGAGTATCGTGGAAAGAATGGGAAGAAGGTGAAGGGTTACAGCACCAACATCACAGAAACCACGGATGAGCCAGGTAAACCGAGCCTTATCACTGACGTTAAGGTTAAGGGAGCTTCCGCCGCAGACAATGGTTTTGTCCAAGATGCCATAGATTCTACGAAGGACGTTACAGGCAATGACGTGCAAACGGTCTATACCGATGGAGCATATCAAAGCAGAGAGAATCGCAAGTTTGCAGAGGACAATGGCATTGAGTTCATCGCCAATGGCATACAAGGCAAGCCTTCTCGATTTGACTTAGACATGACGGTCGAGCATACCTTGCAAGTCACCGACAAGACAACGGCTGAAGTCCAAACGGCAATACCTGTCAAACAAGACCGATGGAAGATAGCTGTTGAGAGTCCAAATGGAAAGAAGACTTGGAGGTACTTCTCCAAAGAACAAGTGGACAAAGCCGAGGTTCGCAAGAAAGTTGAATCCATCCCTTTTGAGGAAAGGAAGAAACGCAACAATGTCGAAGCAACCATGTTCCAATATTGCTTCCATACGAGAAACAACAAGACCAGATATCGCACAAAGATAAAGCATACTTTGCAAGCAATTGCAAGGTGTGCTTGGATCAACATGCGCCGACTTTTCTTGTATGACCTCGAAATGGGTCTCCAGATGGCAACAAAATAGTTCAAAGAGCGAATCGCCCCACTTTGGGGCTATATTTAGGCTACAGGAGGCATTTTCACGTTGCATAAACAACTCGTTCGCCAACTGGTTGTCAGAGTTAGTTAACGCCGAGGATTGCATAAAGGCTTTCCAAGGCATATGTTTAATTCAAATTTAATCCACTTTTTAAAGTGGAGTCAAAGATGAATATGTATGGAGGATATTAATGAATACTTCAATCCAGTTCATTTCACTAAGTTTTATAACGAGAAGTTAAAACGCAAAAAAGGGGGTGGGCTTGATGGCTTAACACCTGCTACCTTTTGGAACCATTACGAAAAGAAACTGGATGATATAGCTAGTAGATGTTTGTCTGGAACGTATAAGTTTTCACCTTATAAGGAACAACTTATATTAAAAGGAAGAGATAAGTTCCCTAGAATACTGTCAGTACCATCAATGCGTGATAGAATGATTCTGGGGGTGCTTAACCAATATCTCCAAAAAGCATTTCCTGAAGCGGTGAATAATCAAGTGCCTAATCAATACATTAAGGACATTGGTGATTTCATGGCACTACATTCTTCTGAGAAGGTTTACTTCTTTAAGACGGATATCAAAGGGTTCTATGATTCTATAGACTTGGATACTCTTTATAGAAAATTGGAACCATCTGTTGATGCCAGTGTTTTGCAATTGATAAAGACAGCCATAAATACAGTAACAGTATCCAAGGGTAGTGCTAGATTATCTTCAAATCAGCAGCCTAGATTGATGGGAATACCTCAGGGCTTATCCATTTCTAACATACTTGCAGGTATATCTATGTTGAATTTTGATGAGAGTATTGAGAACCATTGTGATGCCAATACCTTATATAAAAGGTATGTAGATGATATTTTGATATTGAGCACAACCCCGATAGATGCTTGTTTTGTAGATGAGTTTAAGTGTGAATTGATCATAAAGGGAGTCAGCCTACGCCTTTCTCCCGATAAGACACATTATGGTATTGTGGGCGATAAGAGTTTTGAATACATAGGGTATAGTTTTAAATCAACTCTCTGTATTTCTATTCGACAGAAAAATACTCAGACTTTTCTTAATCGAATCTCTCGATTGATCTCCCGTTATCGTAGTCAGAAAGAGAATCCGTTTACGCGTCCAAGATTTATAATTGAAGACCAAACATTTGATGATTACTATATAGCTCTTATCAACTTAAAGTTATCAGGCTTCAAGACATTGAATCATCTTTATGGATGGTTACCATACTTTCAGGCAATGACAGATATACAACTACTTTATCAGTTGGATACTGTGGTACATAAGAAATTTCTAAAAGGTTTAGAGATTGAGAATAAAATCAAGCATTTGCCAAAGGTCTATTGGGATATCAAGAAGCATGCTGGCAAGAATATGTTGAAAGATTTTGATGCATTAAAAGAGATTGGTGATATGAAAGCTTATCTCATTTCAAAGGGACTTATAAATAGCGACTTTGATTATAGTGACGATGAAATACAGACACGTTATTGGATACATCTGGAACACTTGAAGAAAGATGCCTATATGACTGTTGGAACAACTTCATAGAAGGGAGTCTTTGAGACTCAGTCTTAGGGGTGATGTAACATCACCTTTTTGTAAAGCATTTAAATATCTAATGCCACATACGTGGTTTGTTTGCGTTTTGATTGGGACTCCCTTCTTTTTTAAAGAAAATACTATATGGAAAATTTAGAAAGCTTAGGTAATACGATTTATAAAACGATGAGTGCTCGTTTTACAGCATCTCGTCGTATGAAGCGTAGCCGAGATGCCTCTAAGGTGTGTGAAGCTATGTTTTCGGCTTCCATCATAGCGATAAGTTTGATTGCACTGCAGAAGCCGGAAATAAAAGTCGCTAATATGATTAGTGCCTTTACGATAATACTTTCCACCTTCTTGCTTGTGTTGTCGCTTCTGTTCAGTAGCTTGAACTATGATAAAAGGATGGAGAATTATCATGCTTGTGGTAATGAGTTGAATCGTTTATATCGTTTGATAAAACACGATGTCAGTGTTCTTTCCAAAGAGGAACAGGAGAAGAAGGAAATTGATTATATCAATAAATATGAAGAAATATTGAGTAAGTACAATCTCAATCAAACATCCTTTGACTATCAATATGCTATGCTCGGCAGTACAGAAATACATCCATTGAAATGGTTGTGGTTCCAATGTAGATATTATATCTTTGATGTCTATTTGTTGTATTGGATTATAGCAATAGCACCAACAGTTGGTGTTGTTTGTTATTTCTTAAAATATTTAGTGAAAGAGTAGAATTTGGATTTTTACTTAAACATTTACTATAAATAGTACAATTATGGCTAGACCTAGGGTATTTATAAGCTCGACTTTTTATGATTTAAAACAGATTCGAGCAGACTTGGATAATTTTATCCGTAGTTTGGGTTACGATGTTGTAAGGAACGAAGAAGGCGCAATACCTTATGAAAAGGATTTCAGATTAGAAGAGTATTGCTACAAAGAGATCAATTCTATCGATATTCTTGTTGCCATCATTGGTGGTAGATTCGGATCTGTTTCTTCTGCAGATGAAAGATATTCTATTTCTAATACAGAAATCAAGACTGCTATAGAGCATAATAAGCAGGTGTATATCTTTATTGATAAAGAAGTAGATTCTGAATATTATACCTATTTGGGGAATAAGGATTCCGATTTTAGCAAGAATATAAAGTATGCTCATGTTGACAACATAAAAATTTATCAGTTTATAGAAGAAATCCGTTCATTGAAAAGGAATAATGTAATTCATGCGTTTAGCTCTTCTAGTGATATTATCAATTTCTTGAAAGAACAATGGGCAGGGTTATTTCAACGTTTTCTTCAGAATAAGACAAATGAAGCCGAATTTGATGCTTTGAAACAGCTTCATACATCTTTAAACACCTTGAAGGAACTTACTGATTATTTGGTTTCAGTTAATGCCAATAACAGTAATACGATTAATGATATATTGATCAATAATCATCCGGTATTTAAGGCTTTAAGAAAAGAAATGAATTGGAAATTCCCAATAATATTTAGTTCCTTAGAGGAGTTACGTTTGTTAATGGCTCCATGGGGATTCTCTATGCCTCCTAATAGTGACAAACCTGGATATTTCGAATTTAAAAACGATAAAGGTCGAGTAAATATCTATGTTGCTAATTCTATCTTTGACAAACAGAATGATAATAAATTACTTCCTACCACTAATTTGTCAAGTAATGAGTTGGTAATTAAGGTAATAGTCCCTGTAAATAATGGCACCGATGACTTACCTTTCTAAATATTTGGGCAGTTTCTCCAGGTGGTCCCATCCCGCATAACATGGCGAAGACCTTTGATGGTCCGCCAACCTTAGAGCAAAGCGGTTCCGAGCACCGAGTAGGGCGGTTTCCTTCTTCTCGCCTGAGGAGAGAAGACCGAGATGAGAGGTGGAGCCTTCTTTAATGGTAAAGAAGGACGGGTTGATTTTAGAAATAACACTATAATGATGAAAAATTTCAAAGATATAACAGTAGCAGTAGCCGGTACCGGCTACGTAGGTCTGAGCATAGCAACGCTATTGTCTCAGCACCATCATGTAACAGCAGTAGATGTAATCCCAGAGAAGGTGGAGAAACTCAACAATAAGATTTCTCCAATCCAGGACGATTACATAGAAAAGTATTTGGCTGAAAAGCCATTAAACCTTGTGGCAACCCTTGATGGCAAATCAGCCTATAAGGATGCAGACTTCGTAGTGATTGCAGCACCAACCAACTACGACCCAGTGAAGAACTACTTCGATACAACCCACGTAGAAGAAGTCATCGACTTGGTTCTGGAGGTAAACCCAGATGCAGTGATGGTCATCAAGAGCACCATCCCTGTAGGTTACACTCGCAACCTCTACTTGAAGTATGCCAAGAAGGGCGTGAAGAAGTTCAACCTTCTCTTCTCTCCAGAGTTCCTTCGTGAGAGCAAGGCACTCTATGATAACCTTTACCCAAGCCGCATCATCGTAGGCTATCCAAAGATTATCGAGCGCCCTGAGTTCGAAGAGGAGAACGAGGCAATCAGAAAGGTGACCGATGTAGAAAAAATGAAAGAGGCAGCCAAGACCTTCGCTTCCTTACTTCTTGAAGGCGCAATTGGTCATAATGGCGACACAAAGCAATTGGATTCTTCTCTCTTCACTCTTCATTCTTCACTTGAAAAGAACATTCCTGTTATTTTCATGGGCATGAAGGAAGCAGAAGCAGTCAAGCTCTTCGCCAATACCTATCTGGCACTCCGAGTAAGCTACTTCAATGAGTTGGATACATACGCAGAGGTAAAGGGACTCGATACCAAGGCAATCATCGATGGCGTAGGTCTTGACCCACGAATCGGCACCCATTACAACAACCCAAGCTTCGGCTATGGCGGTTATTGCTTGCCAAAGGATACCAAGCAGCTCCTGGCAAACTATGCCGATGTGCCAGAAAACCTGATTGAGGCGATTGTAGAGAGCAACCGTACCCGTAAGGACTATATTGCTGATGCCGTACTCCAGAAGGCAGGCTATTATAGTTATGCCGATGCCAACAGCTATGATGCCAGTAAGGAGCACAACTGTGTGATTGGTGTCTATCGTCTGACCATGAAGTCAAACAGCGATAACTTCCGCCAGTCTGCCATTCAGGGCATCATGAAGCGTATCAAGGCAAAGGGTGCAGAGGTTGTCATCTATGAGCCAACCTTGGAAGAGGGCAGTACCTTCTTCGGTAGTAGAGTAGAGAATAACCTCGAAGCCTTCAAGGCACAGAGCCATGCCATCATCGCCAACCGTTACGATGCTTGTCTGGATGATGTAAAAGAGAAGGTTTATACACGAGATATTTTCAGAAGAGACTAAATGTTAATACTCAGCAAGGCAATCCGAACCTTCCTGCCCAATCTTGTCTGTATCATGGATGAGATGGCACCTTCTTTCTATACCGAAAATGAGAAAGAGGTAGTCAGCAAACTCTTCCCAACCTGCGAGAAGATAAGCATCGACTATGCTGTGATGGAGAAGTTGAAGGAAATCTATACCTTGCCAGCCGAGTTCGGCTGGAGCGACTTAGGCAGTTGGGGCAGCCTCCCAACCTTGCTTCCACAGAATGAGGCTGGCAATGCCAAGGTAGGTAAGGACATCCTTGCTTGTATTAATGCAAGAACTTTGTGGTTCATGTTGCCGATGAAAGCAAGGTGGGTAGTTCAAGATAGGATGGCTATATCGTAGCTGAGAAGAATGGACAACTGCTTGTTTGTTCTTTGAAAGAAGAACAGAGGATTAAGGAGTATATCACCATTACAGCGTAAGGTTTTAACACATTCAGTATTTATCTTTGCATCCGAATTCTAAAATGTCAGAATTATGGAAACAAAGGAATACTATCTAAAATATATATTTATGATGAATAAAACAGAAGATCCTGACTTTGTTGCCTCTTGGCAGAAAGTTGAGGAGGCTCTAAAGCATCTTGATGAAAATCAGGTGGAACGTTTGTTCTCTAAGAAACATACGTCCCTGGAAGATTTGTTGCAGAAAAAGCATGAGCTAGACCAATTGAAAACTACCCCTTACCCGCATGAAGAGTCAAGATTGAATAAACGAAATAATAACTTATAGAGTCTCTGGTATGCAAACTGTCATGAGCAATTTTATTAAGCTACTTTTCTGCTTGTGGTAGGGAGTAAGCCGAGTGTATATTTTCTTAAAATAATATCGATGAAGATAGGAATATTAACTTTACCTCTCCATACTAATTATGGAGGGATATTGCAGGCGTATGCCTTGCAGACGGTGCTGGAAAGAATGGGGCATGAGGTGGTTGTGTTTGATACACCTAATAAAAGTTCACTTCCTCCTTTGTGGAAATTACCAGCATGTTTTGCAAAGCGAACAATATGGAAATTAATTGGTAAAGCAGATAGAATTTTCATAGAGCATTATTATAATACAATCCGACCGGTTATTACTAAGAATATTCAGATTTTTGTAGATAGCTATATGCATAGAATGGTAATACGCAGCTTTAAAGAACTTCATGCTAAGGATTTTGATGCAATAGTTGTAGGAAGTGACCAAGTGTGGCGTTTAAGCTATTTCTGTAATGGATGGGGAAAGACATCAATTGAAAATGCATATCTTTCTTTTGCAAAAAGATGGAAAACAAAGAGAATTGCTTATGCAGCCTCTTTTGGTACGGATATATGGGAGTATAATGTTAGGCAGACAAATGAATGTAAAAAGTTACTACAATTGTTTGATGCCGTATCTGTAAGGGAAGAAGGAGGGAAATCTTTGTGTAAGCTTTATTTGGATGTTATTGCCCAACATGTATTGGACCCGACATTACTTTTGGGACAAGAGGATTATATATCATTGTTTGCAAAATCCAATACGCCCCAAAGTAAAGGAACTTTGCTTTATTATGTGTTGGATGAAACAGAAGAGCTGAAGAATATAATTCGGAAAGTTGCAGAACAAAAAAAAATGGTCCCTTTTGCGGTTAATAATCCACTTGAATATGATGACTCAAAAACACTACAGGAGCGTATAAAACCTTCTGTAGAAACTTGGTTAAGAGGCTTCTATGATGCGGAATTTGTGATAACAGATTCTTTCCATGCTTGTGCCTTTTCTATTATATTCAAGAAACAATTTGTAGTATTGGGTAATAAAAAACGTGGCATGTCGCGATTTGAATCATTACTGAAGATGTTCGGATTAGAAGACAGACTTGTGGATAAAGAAACAAATATAAATTTCTTGAAAGATATTGACTATAGCAGTGTGTATATTAAATATAATCACATAAAAGATAATTCATTATCTTTCTTGGCTAAATCTTTATATACCTTGTAAAGAGTTTCTTGTTTTCGTTTTTTGATTTAATAATAATAAAAAGGAATAATATGGGAAAAGATAAAATATCTATAATTATACCATTATATAATAAAGGAAACAATATAAAAGAAACGATACTTTCTGTTTTAAATCAGACATATGAAGATTTTGAACTTCTTATTGTTGATGATGGTTCGACGGACAACAGTTCGGATATTGTAAAGTCTATAAATGATAGGCGTATTCGATATGTATATAAGGAAAATGGAGGTCCTTCTTCTGCTAGAAATTATGGAGTTCAACATGCTTTATATGATTGGATTTTGTTTCTAGATGCAGATGATCAATTGTTACCAACAGCAATAGAAATTTTCTGTGAACATATAGCCAAATATGAAAGTGTTGATTGCTTTTTTGCTAATTTTTATTATAGCAGAGATAAAAAGTTAAAGTTATATTCAGGTCATTATAAATCAGGCTTTATTAAAAATAACTTTAAATCTTTTGCTTTGAGAAAGTGTATGCCAAGGACAGGAACAGCAGTGTTTAAAAAAACCGTTTTGCAGGCCTGCCCCTTTAAAGAATATTTAAGAAGGTATGAAGACTTAGAGCAATTTTTTAGAATTTTCTCTCGTTTTGTCTTTTTTAGAATTGATGAACCGGTATTTGTGTATGTGACAGATGCATGCGAAGCAAAGTATAAGAGAAATGATATAAGTGAAGATTATTTAGGATACTTGAAATTAACTCCTGGTATATCTTGGAAAAATATAGTAATATATAAAATGTATATGCTAGCAAAACAAGATTATCCGAAAGAATCTAAAGTTCTTTATCCACATTTTAAATATAAAGTATTGTTGTGGTTTCTTGCTAGGTTAGTGACAAATAAATATATAAATAGGTTATATTATTATTTTTAAGGTATGGAAAAATTGAAGCTTTTTTTGAAAAACAATTATGTTAAATGGAAGCATAGAGGAAAATACATTTCTATTTCTTCAAGTGCAAAGGTAAGCACAAAATCAAAACTGGAAGGGTATAATAAAATACATGCCAATACATATTTTAAGGGAGAAATGGGACGCTTTTCTTATATAGGCGCAAATTCATATTTAAATGCAAAAGTTGGAAGATTTACTTCTATCGCATCTTATGTAAGAGTATTAATTAGTAGGCATCCATTTTCTTACCCATTTGTGTCAACTTCACCTGTCTTTTTCTCAGATAAGAAACAATGTAATTATTCGTTTGTTGTTAAATCCTTATTTGAAGAGCAAAAGATGTTATCTAATGGATATGCAATAGAAATTGGTAATGATTGTTGGATCTGTGACCATGTTATTCTTTCTCCGAATATAACAATAGCAGATGGGGCTGTAGTACTTCCTGGGGCGGTTGTAACCAAAGATGTGCCTCCTTATGCCATTGTGGGGGGGGTACCAGCAAAGATTATAAAATATAGATATAGCACAGATGACATTAAATATCTATGCAATTTGAAATGGTGGAATAAGCCTATTGATTGGCTTGAGCAGAACCATAATTTATTTATAGATATTGATGCTTTAAAAAAATACGCTAATGTTTGATAATTATTTTACTTTTTTCATCCTGAGAGTTGCTGTTGTGTTGCTTGGATTTATAATTGGAAACAATGTTGCTAAAGTTGATTCTAAGAAATATTGGTTAGCAGTAATTCCTTTTATATTTGTATTTGCATTAAACGAAGGCCTTCGCTTTGGTCGTGGAATCGACTATAACGGATACTTTTTTAAGTATCAGGATATTCTTTTAGGTGATAAAGGATTAAGAACTATTTCAGATCCTGTATTTGTTGGATTATGTCATTTTAATGGTATGCTAGGCTTGCCTTATCAAGGTTTAATATTTATCTTAAGTTTATTTCTAATAATAGCAGGATCGCTGTTGTTGAAAGAGGTTAAAGATTCGATGGCTTATGCCTTTCCTCTTTTTTTCTTGTTTTCGTTTCCTGCAGAAAATTTGATTAGATGGTTCTTCGCATTTTCTTTTTTGATAATTTCAAGTTACTATTATAATAATGACAAATTCAAATATGCACTCATTTTTATCCTGTTAGCGTTGGGAAGCCATATGGGAATGATAATACCAGCAATTTTATGTTTCTTTCTTAAATTCTTTAAGAAACCAATATTCGGTTTAAAGACCTCTATTTTATTATATATAGGTTTGTGGTCTTTGTTCTCTACAGACGTTATGATTGGTTTGGTTAGATATATAAACTATTCAAGTAGCTTTGTTTCCGATTATTATTCTGGATATATTGATAATGCAGATGTGTGGCTGACTGGTAATGGATTGGGGAAACAGGCAATAAATTATGGTATAGGATTAGCTTTGCCAGATATTTTAACTTTAATAATGACATATTATGTTGTTCGTAAAAGACCTCAATTAACATATTATGCAAATATCTATATTGTTGGTGTTCTGTTGTCTGCTGCAATTTATCGAATAGAAATAGGTTATCGCATATCTGTAGCAATGGTAATATATCAAGTAATGTTCTTAGCAGTAGCATTTAAAGATTTGCTGTTTTGTAAGCTACATAAGAATTGGCTATTGAAATTAGGATGTTGGATTTTGATTTTCAATATTATAAGAATTTATTTTGTTTACATATATACAAGTTTCTCTGAAAATGAGATTCTTTATATATGGAACAGTTATGGAAGGGATGTATTGTTATGATGTATTTAATTTATAAGATTTTTCGAAAAGTTAATAAATATTGGTTGTTCTACTTTTCTTACGTGAAAACTTGTATTTTGTTTAGAGTTAATAGAATTAGTCATTCAAGTTTTTCTACTTATGGTACCCCATTTATTCATGTGGCAAATCATTCAAAGGGCATTATTATAGGTGAAAATTTTCGGATGAATAATAATCCTATAGATAATCCGATTGGAATATATGGTTGTTGTCAGTTTGTGGTTCATCCCAACGCAGAGATTAGAATTGGTAAGAATGTTGGTATATCTCAATCTGCATTAGTTTCTCATTGTTCTATAATAATAGGTGACAATGTCGATATTGGGGAAGGGACTTTAGTATTTACTTCAGATTTCCATTCTTTAGATTATAAGATAAGAATGAGTAAAGATGATCAAAAATGCAAAAATAATTCTCCTGTAGTAATTGAAGATAATGTATTTATTGGTGCCAGATCGATAATTCTAAAAGGGGTAACTATAGGCGAGAATTCAATTGTTGGGGCAGGCTCTGTTGTGACAAGATCAATACCTTCTAATCAAATATGGGGTGGAAATCCTGCAAAATTTATACGTAATTTATAAAATAATATAATATGATTAAAGTTGCTGTATTAATAACTTGTTTTAATCGCAAGAATAAGACATTAGAGTGTATAAAACATTTGTATAAACAAGATTGCTTGGATAAAGTCGAGATATCTATTTTTATAGTGGATGGAGGCTCAAGTGATGGAACTCCAGACTTGGTAAGGGACAATTACCCTGATGTACATATTGATGTCCAAAATGGATTGTTTTGGGCTGGTGGTATGAGGAAAGCATGGAAGAATGCACTTTCTTCACAAAATTTTGATTTCTTGTGGTTGGTCAACGATGACACAAACTTGTTTGATAACTCTTTAGCTATTTTATTAGATGTACACATGTATGCAATAACGAAATATAAAAAAGCAGGTGTGTATTCTGGTTGTACAAAAGACCCTAAATCTGGTCTTTTAACTTATGGCGGTCAAATTTTATTAAATCGTCATCATATAAAAGGACGATTGGTCGCACCAAATGGACACTATCAAGAATGCGATTTATGTAATGGAAATACTTTATTAATCCCATCCGAAGTTTATATGACTATTGGAGGATTATATGATGATTGTACTCACGGAATAGCGGATTGGGAATATTCTTTGAGAGCTAAAAAAAATGGTTTGCCAGTCCTTTTGGCACCTGTGTACGTAGGTAATTGTGAAAGAGATCATGGAAAGCCGTGGCTTTCCATGAAGCATTCTTTAAAACAAAGATTGGCATATTTGCATAGCCCCAAAGGGCTCAGCTATAGTGAATTTCTGAGATTTGTGAAATTGTATTTCCCTAGAGATTATTATCCAATTATGTTTAGAATGTGGATAAAGACTTTATTTCCGTTTATTTATGATATATTTAAAAAAGACTAATGAGAATATTGATAATAAAAGATTGTCCTGGTGAAATTAAAGAAACAAAAATGACCTATAATATTCAAGAAATAGGTCTTGCTGTTGCCTTAAGGAAAATAGGACATGAGTGTGATGTCATGAGTATTTCTGATATTAAAGAGTTCTCACAAAAGAAGGTATCTGTAGATGGGCAGATTTTTACATTATATAGTGTTAGGGCAATTGTCGCATTAAAGAATGGATGGTTAAAGGACGTTTATAGGATATTTAATAAATACGATATTCTTCAAGTTTGTGAATATAATCAAATCTTTACCTGGCATTTGGCAAAAAAATACCAGCAAAAGATGATATGCTACCATGGGCCATATTATTGTGACTTTAACCATAATTATAATAAGATGGCTAAGGTATTTGATATGTTCTTTGTTAATAGATACAGAAAGTTGAATACCTGTTTTATCACAAAAAGTGGTTTGGCAAAAAAATATCTTAATTCTAAGGGGTTGAACAATGTACATTCTGTTGGTGTAGGATTGAGTACATCTTTCTTGCATAACATCACCAATGAGGACCTGCCAGAATTGACTCCGATTAAAGAGATGACTTGCCTTAAACTTTTGTATATAGGCGTTATAGAACCTAGGCGTAATTCGCTATTTCTGCTTGATATATTGAAGGAGTTGAAGAAAAAGGGACTTAACTTTAAACTCATTATGATAGGTCGATATAAAAATGAGGCTTATAAAAAAGTTTTCAATGCTAGAGTTCATGAACTGGAGCTTTCTGATAATATTTATTATATACCAAGAGTCGAGCAGAAATATTTAAGTCAAGTTTATACTAACACGGATGTATTCCTTTTGCCAACTATTTATGATATATATGGTATGGTGCTTTTGGAGTCGATGTATTTCGGAATGCCTACTATTACTAGCATAAATGGAGGCTCTAACATGATGGTTGATGATGGAATCAATGGTTTTATTATTCCTAAATTTGATGCTAAAGTTTGGGCTGATAAAGTAATTGAACTTTCAGAAGACAAGAAATATTGTGAGAAAATAGGAGATGCTGCACATAAAACTATTGCAGAAAAGTTTACATGGAATAAGTTGGCATCCAAATTCATTGATATATATACAGTAAAACTAAAGGAAGGATAAAATGGAATCATTAGCTATGTTTAAAAAATATATCGTAGCAGATATTTCAGAGATATGAACCTCGCCCTTTCTTTCCATTTTTTCTTTCGTATGATAGTATATCCCTATTTTAGACAGCTCGTTGTCTTTAGATTTCTGACATGTTTTGGCAAATGGGGGATTGTATTCAATAAGGTTGTATTATGCTTATCTGCAAAGGCGTTATCTTGTTGAATTACCATTAAGTGTTAAAATTGGAAGAAACATCATGTGTTTGATAATTTAAAGAATAATAAATATTTTGTTGTAAGATGAAAAAAATTGCTATAATAGGCGCTTGCGGTTATATAGGAAAGCACATAGTAAAGTATTTGCGTGATAATTATAATATTGATGCTGATACTTATGATATATTTGAAGTTTCTCTTCCTAATTATAAACAAGTCGATTTAACGGATAGGAATTCCGTAAATAACATAGATTTAAATGTCGATTATATTTTTGATTTTGCAGGTTTAACTGGAACATATGCAGGTTTTGAAAAGTATGAGTTATACAATTCTATCAATGAACTCGGTCTTCTCAATCTTTTGGATGCAATAAAGTCTTCACCTTATTGTCCGAAAATTATATACCCGTCTACGCGTCTTGTTTATAAAGGTGTGGATAAACCTTTAAAGGAGGATGATGAGAAGGAGACCAAGACTATTTATGCAGTTAATAAATTGGCTTGCGAAGGTATATTGCAGGCATACAAGGCTAGCTTTGATATACCTTATACAGTGTTTAGAATTTGCATACCTTATGGCAACCTCCTGTCTGCTGATTATAGTTTTGGAACGGTAGGATTCTTTATCAAGCAAGCCAAATCTGGTAACGATATTACTCTCTATGGAGGAGGAGATGTAAAGCGTACCTTCACACATATGGAAGATCTTTGTTACCAAATCGTAGAAGGGGCTTTTAATCCCAACAGTAACGGGGAAATTTATAATATAGGTGGCGAGACTCTTTCACTTAAAGAAGCTGCAGAAATCATAGCTGAGAAATATGATTCAAAGGTTGTTTCAGTACCATGGCCAGATCGTGATTTGCGTATAGAAAGCGGACATACATATTTTGATGACGCCAAAATACGTTCACTCATAAAGATTAACAGATATAAAAGAGTAATTGATTTTTCTAAAGATATATAGTTATGAGAACAAAGAATATACAAGATACCCAACTTGATTTCTTGGTTTCAGCCATGAGTCATGGCAATTTTCAAACAACAGACCAAATATTGGGTTGGATGAAATCTCAAAATGAAGAAGTGGTAAGTAACATTATGCAGATACCTATATCTGAATTGAGAGGTTGGAGTTATCGTGATGATCGAATTCGTCATAATTCAGGTAAGTTCTTTTCTATAGATGGAATACATATCAGAACTAATTACCGTAATACTCCAGAATGGGATCAGCCTATTATCAATCAGCCGGAAATAGGTTTCTTGGGATTTATCGTAAAGAAATTCAATGGTGTTTTACACTTCTTGCTTCAGGCGAAGATTGAACCAGGAAACCTTAACATAGTTCAGCTTTCTCCTACACTTCAGGCAACAAGAAGTAACTATACTCGAGTACATGGTGGCAAAGCTCCTACTTATCTCGAATATTTTAATGGAGAAAAGGATGTTTTGATACTTGTAGACCAGCTACAATCAGAACAAGGAGCTCGTTTCTTACATAAGAGAAATAGAAACATTATTGTAGAGGTAGGCGAAGACGAGGAACTGGAAGTAAAAGAGGGGTATATTTGGGCTAGTCTTGGACAGATAAAGGAACTTTTACGCTATCCTAATGTTGTGAATATGGATAGTAGAACAGTCATTTCTTGCATAAATTTCGGAAGCTATTCAGAGCATTCACTTCGCCTTTTGGATGCCGTGAAGAGAATGAATGGCATACATAGCAGCAAGCCTGATTCTTTTCTGTATTCGGTTTTGAGTGGCGATAATCATCTGAATGAGTTGCAGGATATAATTCAATGGATTACATCTCTGAAATTTAAATACGAATTGGATGTGACTCCTATAGGAATTTCCGAGATGCAAAATTGGGTATACGATGGAAAAACTATTCATCACGAAAGTGGCAAGTATTTCGATGTCATGGGCTGTCGTGTTGAAATAGGCAACCGAGAAGTTGTTTCTTGGGACCAGCCAATGGTTCGCTCTGCGCAAGAAGGTCTGATGGGATTCATAGTTAAGAAGATTAATGGTATTTATCATTTCCTGGTTCAGGCAAAACTTGAGTCTGGTAACTTTGATATCGTAGAGATGGCACCAACTGTTCAATGTTTAACCGGTAACTATCGCAAAGGAAAGAATGAATATACCATTCCTTACCTGGAGCAGATTTTAAATGCTCCTAAAGATAAAATTTGGTACAGTAGTTACCAAAGTGAAGAAGGTGGTCGCTTTTTCCAAGAGCAAAACCTCAATATAATAGTTGAGGTCGGAGAAGAATTTCCGATAGAGGTTGAAGAAAACTACTGTTGGCTTACCCTCAACCAGATGCTCTCATTTGTTACATATAATAATTATTTAAATATAGCAGCACGTTCTTTGTTGTCTGCAATCAGCTTTTATTAAAATATTATGATTAGAATAGGAATAATATGTCCTTCTGAGATAGCGTTTCGCAGGTTCCTGCCTGCTCTTCAGAAGGCAAATAATAAGGTAGAGTTTACAGCTATTGGCATAGCTAGTCCGCAAGAATGGTTTGGAGATTTGAGTAAAGTGCCTGTTGAGCAAATTGAAGAACAGCAAAGCCGTGAATGTGCCAAAGCGCAGACTTTTATTGATCAGTATGGTGGAAAGATAATAGTTGGATATGAGGCATTGATTTCATCCGAGGATATTGATGCCGTTTATCTTCCTTTACCTCCTGCTCTGCACTTTCATTGGGCTCAAAAAGCTTTGGAATCTGGCAAGCACGTATTCTTAGAGAAGCCTTCTACCACATGCTTAAAAGATACAGATGCCCTGATAAGAATAGCGTCTCAAAAGGGGTTGGCTCTCCATGAGAATTATATGTTTATTTATCATCGTCAGTTAGAAACAATACAGAATATTGTCCGTAGTGGTGAGATAGGTGATGTACGCTTATATAGAATTTCTTTTGGCTTCCCATTGCGTCAAAAGAATGATTTTAGATACAATAAAAAACTCGGCGGAGGAGCTCTTCTAGATGCTGGCGGATATTGTTTGAAGTATGCAAATTATCTATTAGGTGATAGCGCAAGAATCGTTACTGCCCAAGCAAATGATGTTGACGGTTTTGAGGTTGAAATGTATGGCTCGGCCACAATGGTTAATAACCAAGGTACTATTGCACAGATAGCTTTTGGTATGGATAATGACTATAAGTGCGATATCGAAATATGGGGAAGTAAGGGAACTATAACATCAAATCGCATATTGACAGCACCAGTTGATTTCGTCCCTCAATATACCATAAAGAAAAATCAAGAATTTGAAACTCGTAATTTGCCTTCAGATGATGCCTTCTTAAAATCTATTGAGCGATTTGTTGATTGTATTGAAAACGCTGATGTTCGTAAGGACGAATATAGTATATTGCATAAGCAAGAAGAATTAGTAGATCAATTTAAAATTTTGTCAAAATAAACATAATGTATGGAAGTTCGTATTACTTCGTAGAAAAGGTTTTCGATATTTTTAATTTAATTTGATATGAAGATTTTATTAGCACATAAATGCTTTTATTATAAGGGGGGAGCTGAAGTGTTTTTCTTTGAAGTTGCTAGAGTTCTGAAGGAACATGGGCATGAGGTTGCCTTTTTCTCTATTAATGACGAAAAAAATTTAGAATCAGAATGGGCTAAATATTTTATTGATGCTCCTGATTTTAAGACTCCAGGACTTTTTTCAAAACTAAAAGCGCTTGCAAATATACCGTATAGTCTTTCTACAAAAAGGGCTTTTATAAAGCTATTAGATGATTTTAAACCGGATATAGTGCATTGTTTCAATATAATGACTCATATATCTCCATCTATAATGGTTGCTGCACGAGAAAGAAATATTCCTGTAGTTATTTCTCATAATGATTATAAACATATTTGCCCTAATTATAAGCTATATAATGCAGGTAAGGCTTGTGATAAATGTAAAGATGGTTGTTATATTCACTGCTTATTGACGAAATGTGCTCATGGCTCTTTGGCATTTAGTGCTGCAAGTACCATTGAAGCATATGTTCATAAGTGGATAAAGGTTTATGAGAAGAATGTTACACTTCATTTAGTCTCATGTAATTATATGGCTAATGTAACAGAAAAGTTCTGGAAGCGTAAGATAAACTATGGAATGTTGCTTAATCCGTTTAAAGTTCCTCCTATGCCAGATGTAATAAAAGAAGGTGATTTTGGATTGTATTTTGGCCGTTTGGTTGATGAAAAAGGTGTAGACATTTTGCTAAAAGCTTTAACTGTCGCAGGTGATATTCCTTTCGTAATAGTAGGAAATGGTCCAGAAGAAGATAAGCTTAAAAAGATTGCTGTTGATGCAAATTTAAAGAATGTAAAGTTCGTTGGTCCAAAATGGGGAGCAGAACTTGATCATTATTTGAATAATTGTCGATATGTCGTATGTCCTTCAATTTGGCAGGAAAATGTGCCGTATGTTATTCTTCAAGCTTTTGCTGCATGTAAACCTGTTATTGGTTCTATTCGAGGTGGTATTCCTGAACTAATATCATCTGATAGAGGTATACTATATGAAGCAGAAGACTATCATGCGCTTGCTGAAAAAATGATAACGATGAATAGGAAACCTTTAGAATGCAAGACTATGGGTTTGGCTGCTCGAAAATTTGTTGAACATACGTTCAATGATAATGAATTTTATAAAGCCTTGAAAGATAATTATACGAAAGCTTTAGAGCTTAATAATAAGAAGTGGTGTTAAAATAATGATATTTAAGGAATATACAAATATTAGTTTTAAATCTTGTTTGTATATCTAAAAATGGAATATAGTAAATAAGTATATTATGTCAGAAAAGAAATTAAATGGTACTGTCATTGTAACTTATCGTTGCAATGCGCGTTGTTCAATGTGTAATCGTTACAAGGCTCCTTCTAAGCCTGAGGAGGAAATCTCTATAGAGACTATCAAGAAACTTCCTAAGATGTACTTTACCAACATCACGGGTGGTGAGCCTTTTATCCGTACGGACTTGAAGGATATCGTACGTGAGCTTTATAAGAAGAGCGACCGTATCGTAATCTCTACCAACGGCTTCTTTACCGACCGTATCATCGACCTGGCTAAGGAGTTTCCACAGATTGGTATCCGTATCTCTATCGAGGGCTTGGAGAAGACGAACAATGAAATCCGTGGTCTGAACAATGGTTTCAACCGTGGCTATACTACCCTGAAGAAGCTCTGCGAGATGGGATTGAAGGATGTGGGCTTCGGTATGACCGTTCAGGACAAGAATGCTCCAGACCTCGTGCCTCTCTATGAATTGAGCAACAAGATGGGTATGGAGTTTGCTACCGCATCGCTCCATAACTCATTCTACTTCGTAGAGGCTAAGAACATCATTCATGACCGTCCGATGGTGGCTAAGAACTTTGAGAACTTGGTGAACGAACTGTTGAAGTCTAACTCTCCAAAGAAGTGGTTCCGTGCTTACTTTAACCATGGACTCATCAACTATATCTATGGTCAGAAGCGTCTCTTGCCTTGCGATATGAGTTTCGACACCTTCTTCATCGACCCATACGGTGATGTGATGCCATGTAATGGTACCAAGGACAAGGAGGTGATGGGTAACCTGAACCGCCAGACTTGGGATGAGCTTTGGAGTTCTCCAGAGGCTGAGCAGGTTCGTAAGAAGGTAAGACATTGCGACAGAAACTGCTGGATGATCGGTTCTGTTTCTCCTGCCATGCACAAGTACATCAAGACTCCTGCCCTGTGGGTGGTTAAGCACAAGCTGAAGAGCCTGCTCGGTATGAAGTACTCTATGTATGAGAACCCTATCTGCTGCGAGTATCGTGATGGTAAGGTGACTAAGGAACAGCTTGACAAGCTTTCTACCTGCGATATGAATGCAGTGGTAAACAACGGTCTTTCTGCCGATTCAAAGGAGGCTTTGAAGGGCAAGCGTGGCGAGGACATCGTGAACGCTGACGTGGCTAGCCAGGGTTATGAGGCTACCAAGAAGGAAACTGATAGAAATATTGAAATCAAGTAATCACTTGATTCTCTTATGATTGATAAGAAGCCACAGTGCGGAGAGCATCGACATCAAGATGATGCCGAAGTACTGTATGGCTTCTTTGATATGGTTTGAAATCTTATTCATATCTGCAAAGGTAATACTTTTATTTTGAAAATCTCTAGTTTTTATGAAAATAGTTGTAACAGGTACTCGTGGTATCCCGAATATCATGGGTGGCGTGGAGACGCATTGTGAGGAATTGTTCCCTAGAATGGTGGAGCGTGGTTATGATGTAACGTTGATCCGTCGCTCGAACTATGTGAAGGATGACTTACATGAATGGAAAGGAGTGAAACTGGTAACGATTCCTTCTCCTAAGAAGAAGAGTTTCGAGGCCATCATCCATACTTTCCGTGCCATCAATGAGGCGAAGAAGTTGGGCGCTGATGTATTGCATATCCATGCCATCGGTCCTGCGCTGCTGGTTCCATACGCCAAACTGCTGGGCATGAAGGTGGTGTTTACACATCATGGTCCTGACTATGACAGGGATAAGTGGGGATTTGCTGCCAAGACTATCCTGAAGATGGGTGAGCGTATGGGCTGCATGTTTGCAGATGATGTCATCGTCATCTCGAACGTCATCAAGAACCTCATTGCCCGTAAATATGGAAGGACGAAGAATGTACACCTTATATATAATGGTGTTTCTGAGCCTGAAATCTGCGACTATCCTGAATATTTCAAGGAACTGGGGATAGAGAAGGGTAAGTATATCCTGGGTATGTGCAGATTTGTGCCTGAGAAGAACCTGCATCATCTGGTGGAAGCGTTTGTAAAGTGGAAAAAGTCGCACACGGATCTCACGGATTCCACGTATATAAAGTTAGTGTTAGCTGGCGATACAGACTTCGAAGATGAGTATTCGTTGGGATTGAAGCAGATGGCAAGGGAGAATGGTGTGGTGCTTACTGGCTTTATCAAGGGCAGAAAGCTTCATTCGCTGTTGACGAATTGCCGCTGCTATTGTCTTCCATCTTCGCACGAAGGTTTGCCGATAGCCCTGTTGGAGGCGATGAGCTATGGTGTAAAGGTAGTAGTGAGCGATATTCCTGCGAATCTGGAGGTTGGCTTGCCAAAGGATGATTACTTCCAATGTGGTAACGTGGATGAACTTTCTGAAAAGCTCGGAAAGATTATCGAGGCTCCATTGCAGCATGTAGATTACGACATGAGCAAATATGATTGGGACCGGATTGCTGATGAAGTAGGAGAAGTATATCAAGGTTTGAAGAAATGATGATAGTATCAAAGCAACATCAGATATTCTTTGATTTCCTAAGGTTCAGCATCGGCCCGAAGTCAGAGATTCCTTCTTCCTTGAAGGAGGCGGATTGGAAGGCACTATATCGTATCGCCCAGAAGCAATGCCTGGTGGGTGTTCTCTTTGATGGTATCAAGAAGTTGCCTGCTGAATATGTAGGGATGAAGAAGGAGTTGCTGCTCCAATGGATGGCGGAAAGCCAGATGTTGGAGAAGGCGAATGTTCGGTTGAACGATGCTGCCATTCAGGTTTCTGAGTGGTTCAGGAAGAAGGGATTCAGAACCTGTATCCTGAAAGGGCAGGGGAATGCCTTGATGTATCCGAATCCTTATTCCCGGACTCCTGGTGATATTGATATCTGGGTGGAAGGGGAAGACAAACGAGTCATCTCCTTTGTCCGCTCTATCTCGCCTCATGAAAAGGCATGCTATCACCACATCGGGTTCCCATCGTATAAGGGTGTGGAGGTTGAAGTGCATTATCGGCCTAGCTTCCTGTTGTGCTTCTGGCATAACAGGAAGCTTCAGAAATACTATGAGAGGGTGAAGGAGGAGCAGTTCTCGCATCGGGTGATGTTGGGAAAGCAAGGGGAGATTGCGATTCCGACGGTAGAATTCAATCTCATCTTCCAGTTGACTCATATCTTCTCGCATCTGATGAATGAGGGGATTGGGTTAAGACAGCTTCTGGATTACTACTATGTTCTTTGCGACTTTTATAAAGTCTATCAAAATTTTTCGAAAACCCACCCGTCCTCCCTTACCCTTAAGGGAGGCTCCACCGCTTTCCCCAAGCCCCTTTCCCCTCAGGGGACAGGGGATGTAACCGCTCCTCCTCGTCGCTCGGAACCGCTACGCTCTAAGGTTGGCGGACCATCAAAGGTCTCGCCAGATTGTGCGGGATGGGACCGCCTTTCTATAGAGGGAGATAATTCTGCTGGTTCTACTACTGCTGTTACTTCTTCTGCCTCTACTGCTTTAGATGTGGTGCAGAAGGAATTGAAGGAGTTGGGGTTGTGGAAGTTTGCCGAGGGTATCATGTATATCATGCAGGAGGTGTTCGGCATGCCTGCCTCTCGCCTTATTGTTCCTCCGAATGAGAAGTATGGTAAGTTTGTGCTGAATGAAGTGCTGGAAGCCGGGAACTTCGGAAGGCATGATGCCCGGAATCGGTTTGGCAGGTCACAGCTTGGACATAATCTCCAAAGGGTTTATCGGGATATAAGACTCGTGAGGTATTTTCCTGCTGAGGCTCTTTGTGAGCCTATCTTCAGAACTTGGCACTTCTTCTGGAGGATGAAGAACAAGAAATAATAGATTTCAAAAACTGCGGTATTCCAATATAAGTGTGATAACTTCTATCACCCAGAGGCTGATGGGGGGATCTCTATCCTGGATGAATCTCTTGGAATTGATTGGTGCATTCCTACAGAACATGCTAATCTTTCAGAGAAGGATACGAAACATGAGGTGTTGAAGGACTTTGAAAGTCCTTTTGACTTCTAAAATCATCCCGTCCTTCTTTACCATTAAAGAAGGCTCCACATCTCTCACCATGCCTCTCTCTTGCCCGAAGAGAGAGGATGTAACCGCCCTCCGGTGCTCGGAACCGCTTCGCTTTATGGTTGGCGGACCATCAAAGGTCTTCGCCATATTTTGCGGGATGGGACCGCCTGGGGAAAGGTGTTTTTTTTACAGGGTTATCAGTTTAAGTGGAGTTTTGAGGAAGCGCTTGCTGACAGGTTCGAAGATAAAGACAGACAAGGTTTGAAATAATAAATAATAATTATATGAAGGGAATCGTATTAGCAGGTGGTAGCGTACACTTTTGTATCTTATCACAAAGGGTATCAGCAAGCAGCTGATTCCTATCTTCGATAAACCGATGATATATTATCAATAACAAAGCTACTGTATTTGGTTATCGTGTAAGCGATCCTGAGCGATATGGTGTAGCTGAGTTTGATGAGCAAGATAATTGTTTGAGCATCGAGGAGAAGCCTCAGCATCCAAAGAGCAATTATGCTGTAGTTGGCTTATACTTCTATCCTAATAAGGTGGTGGAAGTAGCCAAGCATATCAAGCCTTCTGCTCGTGGTGAGTTGGAAATCACAACAGTAAACCAGGAGTTTCTGAAGGATAAGCAGCTGAAGGTACAGACCATGGCAAGAGGATTCGCCTGGCTTGATACCGGAACCCATGATTCCCTTTCTGAAGCTTCAACCTTTATCGAAGTCTTGGAGAAACGCCAGGGCTTGAAGGTTGCTTGCTTGGAAGGTATTGCTTATCGCCAAGGTTGGATAGATAGTGATACGTTGCGTGAGAATGCTCAGCCAATGTTGAAGAATGACTATGGCAAATATCTCCTTTCAATCCTTGAAGAGAAAGATAAAACTTTAAAGAAGAATTTAGAATATTAATTTTTTTGAACACGAATCTTACGAATAACACGAATATAGAGGTTATAGTTTCTCCTGAATGATTCGTGTAATTTGTGTTTGAATATATACATTGATTAGAATGAAGAATATCATTATCACGGGCGGTGCTGGTTTCATCGGCTCACACGTAGTAAGACTTTTCGTGAACAAATATCCTGAGTATCACATCATCAACCTCGACAAGTTGACATACGCAGGCAACCTGGCTAACCTCAAGGACATCGAGGACAAGCCTAACTATACTTTCGTTAAGGGTGATATCTGCGATTTCGACCTGATGTTGAAACTGATGCAGGACTATCAGGTGGATGGCATCATCCATCTCGCTGCCGAGAGCCATGTAGATAGAAGTATCAAGGATCCATTCACTTTCGCCCAGACCAACGGGATGGGAACCCTGTCTCTGCTCCAGGCGGCAAAGATTTACTGGGAAAGTCTTCCTGAAGGATACGAGGGTAAGCGCTTCTACCACATCTCTACTGATGAGGTTTACGGTGCCTTGCAGATGACTCATCCTGAGGGTATTCCTGCTCCTTTCACTACCAAGGCATCCAGCGATAAGAACCACGAGGCTTACGGCGAGGAGTTCTTCCTGGAGACTACCAAGTATAATCCTCACTCTCCATATTCTGCATCCAAGGCAAGCTCAGACCACTTCGTCCGTGCTTTCCACGATACATACGGTATGCCTACCATCGTGACCAACTGCTCTAACAACTACGGTCCATACCAGTTCCCAGAGAAGTTGATTCCGCTGTTTATCAACAATATCCGTCATCGTAAGCCATTGCCTGTATATGGTAAGGGTGAGAACGTGCGCGACTGGTTGTATGTAGTAGATCATGCCCGTGCCATCGATATGATTTTCCACAAGGGTAAGATAGCCGAGACCTATAACATCGGCGGTTTTAACGAGTGGAAGAATATCGATATCATCAAGGTGGTAATCAAGACTGTTGATAGATTGCTCGGTCGTCCTGAGGGTGCTGACTTGGATTTGATTACTTATGTAACAGACAGAAAGGGTCACGATATGCGTTATGCTATTGACTCTAGAAAGCTACAGAAGGAACTCGGCTGGGAGCCATCTCTCCAGTTTGAGGAGGGTATCGAAGAAACCGTGAAATGGTATCTCGAGAACCAGGAATGGATGGATCATGTTACTTCTGGGGAGTATCAGAAGTATTATGAAGATATGTACAAGAAGTGATAACTTGTGAATGATGGTATGGCACAATCATCAGCCATTTTTCTGTTTTTAAGATACTGCCTTGAAGATAAGGTTGACCTAAGTATGGTTGTCTCCAATATGGATTGGCGACAACTATATAGCTTTGCGACAAAACAAACAATTATTGGAATCTGTTTTGATGGCATAAGGCGATTGAGTGAGGAATATCCTGAGGAGTTAAAGAAAAATCCGATAGAAAGGGACTTGCTGATGACTTGGATGGGAGTGTCGCAACAAATTCGCCGACAGAACATGAAGGTGAATGGAGTTGCTGCTAAACTCTATTCTATGCTCAGAGAGGATGGACTTAGGTGCTGCATTCTGAAAGGACAAGGGAATGCCTTGATGTATCCAAATGCGTATTCTCGTAATCCTGGGGATATTGATGTATGGGTGAATGCAAGCCGTGAACAGATAACGGAATATGCCAAGAAGCATTTCGAACTTGGGGATGATATAAGGTATCAACATATAGAAACTTCTGTAGATGGAGTACCGGTAGAATTGCATTTCTTCCCGGGTATAATGAATAATCCTATCTATAATGCACGTTTGCAGAAATGGTTCAAACGGAATGCAGATTTGCAATGTTCAAATGTTGTTAGTCTTCCAGACGGTATTGGAGATATTGCTATACCAACGACGGCATTTAATGTTGTTTATCAGCTGACGCATCTGTATCACCATTTCTTTGATGAAGGGATTGGAATGAGGCAAATCATTGATTACTACTATGTAGTGAATAATGATGAGTTATTGGCGATTAAGGATACTTTGCAGAAGGAATTGAAACATCTTGAATTGTGGAAGTTTGGAAGGGCGGTGATGTATGTGCTGCATGAGGCATTGGGTATATCAGAGGAGAAGATGATCGTTCCGATGGATGAAAAGCGAGGAAAGTTGTTGCTGGCAGAGATACTGAATGGTGGCAACTTCGGACAGCACTTCACCAAATATGGCGGGTTTACGCATCAGAGTATGGGGAAAAAGTATTTCCTGAAGATATGGAGAAATATGCATTTCGTGCGATATTATCCTGCAGAAGCATTGAGTGAACCAGTGTTCAGAACTTGGCACTTCTTCTGGAGGATAAAGAACAAAAAATAACGATATATCGGGCGAATGGCTCCTTATCTCCTTTTTAATGAAGCTACTTTTTTGTGAAAGAATTTAGTAGCCGATTCTTAGAAAAAGAAACTTTAAAATAATATACGTATGACAGCATTAGTATCAGTAATGAATAAGCACGCTGTTGTAATAGCGGCAGATAGTGCAATAACTGTAACAACTCCCTATGGGCATAAGGTTATAAATAGTGCAAACAAAGTTTTTGCTCTATCTAAGTATCACCCTGTTGGAATCATGTTTTGTGGTAATGCTAATTTTATGAGTACTCCTATAGAGGTTATTGTAAAATTGTATAGAAAGCAATTGAAAGATAGATGTTTTGCAACGATTTCTGAATATTTATCTGATTTTCTAGGGTTTATTAAGAATAACCATTATTTTTGTTCTGCAGAAATGCAAAATGCAAATATGGAGAACGAGATAGAAAATTTCTATACGCTGATCCTTAAGATAGCAGCAAATACTGCAAATGAAAAGAAAAGTTTATTTCTAAACGAATTTATTCTGCAGCTAAATAGTATTGTTGTTAATTCTTGTGAGAATTGTACTTCATTTCAGAATTTTCCAGAAAAAGAATGAGTAAAAAAGCAAAAAATAGCAGATTTGAGCTTTTGTTTTGAGTTTCAAGTGGTTGT
>ERZ773114.959-NODE-959-length-32497-cov-3.566796_pt1 | contig 32497 bp, 27 predicted proteins | sample MGYA00580564_ERZ773114 | MGnify/ENA primary metagenome ERZ773114 (study PRJEB29015, sample SAMEA2737836) | human gut metagenome | biome: human gut; feature: human-associated habitat; material: faeces | place: China | collected 2012 ... | reverse complement strand
GTCCCCAGGTAGCAATGCCAACTCAAAGCGGTAAAAATCGCCGCACTTTGGCTGCTACTGCAAAAAGCGCCCTGCGCATTATCCAGTCCATCCCTTCTCCAAAAGCTGAACCCTTTAAGCAGTGGCTCGCGCAAGTCGGCAGCGAACGCATTGCTGAGATTGAAAATCCTGAGCTGGCACAAACCCGTATGCGTGAAATATACCGTGCCAAAGGCTACAGTGACGAATGGATCGCACGCCGCGAACGTGGTATTGCCGTCCGTGATACGTTGACTGATGAATGGAAGAAACGCGGCATTAAAGAAGGTAAAGAATATGCCATTCTTACCGCTGAAATCAGCAAGGCAGCGTTTGGCATTACTCCTAGCCAGCACAAAAAGCTAAAAGACCTTGACCGTCCCAGCGAAAACCTGCGTGACCATATGACAGATCTGGAACTGCTTTTTACCGCCCTCGGTGAAGCCTCCACTACTGAAATCGCAAAAACACACGACGCTTACGGCATGACGCAAAATGTTTCTGCTGCCCGCGCCGGCGGCAAAATCGCTGGTGATGCACGCGCTGCACTTGAGGCTAAAACCGGGCGCAAAGTTGTTTCTGCTTCTAACTACAAAGACCTTCCGGAAGCAGAGGTTCGCAAGCAGCTGCAGACGGAAGGTGAAGACCAATAAAGGCCGCCAGCGAAAGGCTGACGGCGGAGAAGAACTAATATTCACAGATTTCAAATCTATATTTTTGTTTTATATTAGGATATTTATCGTGTTCTACTTCACTTACAAACATATCATAAGGTCGTGCGCATACCCTGAACGGCGGATATAAAGCTTCATATATAACAAGAATTTCATCTGTTTCAGAATGATGCGCAAATGTAATTATTCTATATAAATATTGAGTAGAAGGACTGGTTACTAATTCATGCTTAAAATGACGTACTACATCCCCGGGTTTAAATCTTCTGTTTTCCATATTACCTGCTCCTTACCGGCCTAGTTAAAACCTTATTGTTTTCCTCGTCGTCCCAAAGCTGTTCAAAATAATCAGCATACATATCAAATCCTTGTTTTCCAGATACAAATTTATAAGTAATCGTATTTTGACTACTAAACTTATACCAGTATGGACCAATGTATATCTCATCATCAACGCGCCAATAAAAATCTAACGTCATACAACGGTATCCTTTTATTTTTATAGTTCCTTTCCGACTTTTCTTATTAAGTTTATTAGCCCATTCTACAAGCTGATTTATACTATTGCGAATATCACCTTCTTGTTTACCTTCTTCTTTTTCACGTTGCTTCAAAAAAACATTTTCACAATCTGGATCCATCGTTAAAATTCTTACATTAACGCCTTTATTTAACAAAGTCTCTATATCCTTGCCATGTGTTTCACGGAATGAAGTTAACCCAAAAGCAACTACATCTAATTTGTTTCTGGCCTTTTTTAATCTTGGATCTGAGTCATCACTTTTCTCTGAACGTTTTTTGTAAATCTTCGTTAATCCCCAATTATCTAAAGTATTTTCTGCTTTTGATTCTATAAACCATACGCTAAAAAGCAACACTATACCTGAAGACAGCAAAGAACCACCGATTGCAATCAAAATATTACCTGGTGTTTGAAGATATATGTCTGCCGCCATAAGTATTGCGCCTAAAATTATTAAACCAAATCCTACATTTGTTGATTTTAATCTTTTTAAAACATCCACCGTATCACCGCCTATGTATTTCTAATAAAATCCCCCGGTGCTACCAACACAGAGGGACCTGCAAGAACGTGCTACCAACACGCTCAATGTCATCAACCCTAGAACCAACAAGAGCTGATTACCTTTTTATTATATCAGCTCTGCTCGAAAAATGAAAGGAGCTGATTTTTTATGTCAACATTAAACGTAACAAAACGCGGCGATAAATGGCAGTACCGTTTCGAAGCTGCTTCCGTCGATGGCAAGCGTAAGCGTGTTTCCAAATCCGGCTTTAAAACGAAAAAGGAAGCCGTGGAAGCCGGAACCAGGGCACTGGCAGAATACAACGAAAGCGGTCAGACTTTCAATCTTTCCAGCATTTCCGTTGCGGATTATCTGGACAGCTGGATTGACTCTTACTGCAAAATGAACCTCAAATATAACACCCAGCTTGGCTATCTTTATACTATCGAAAATCACCTGAAGCCCAGCCTAGGAATGTACCGGTTAAAATCCCTCACCCCTTCCGCCGTTCAGGAATTCGTAAATGCTCTGAAGCTGCGTGGCCTCAGCAGGGCAAGCATCGTCGGTATCTTCTCCACGCTCTCTGCAGCGCTGGATTATGCTATTGAGCCGTTGAAGTACATCCAGTATAATCCATGCAATAACGTAAGAATCCCCAAGGATACGGCACCCAAGAAGGAAACCCGGTACATCATTACACCGGAGCAGTTTAAGCAGATTATAGAGCGCTTTCCGGAAGGCTCTAATTTTTATATTCCGCTTATGATCGGCTACTATACCGGCGTAAGAATTTCCGAATGCTTCGGCCTTACTTGGAATGATGTCGATTTTGATAATCAGACTATAAGTATCAGCAAGGCTTTGCTTAAGCGTAACTGTGGCGCAGATGTAAGGGAAGTCCTGAAGAAGAAGGGCAAGAAGGAAGAGAAAAGCGCCTGGTATTTCAACAGCACCAAAACTTTCAAGTCCAACCGCATCATCAATATCGGTGATACACTCTGTGCTGCATTGAAAAAAGCTTATGACCGGCAAATGGCCAACAAAGCCTTCTATGACGAATACTACACAAAAATCTACAAAAAGCCGGAGCAGGACGAAAAAGGCGATACCATTTACCGGCTCATAGAAATTGAAGCCGGCGTCCCCTGCCCTCTTGAATCCGTGGATATGATAAACGTAAGAGAGAACGGCCAGATGCTGAGCATGGACAGCATGAAGTACTGCAGCCGTGCAATCCACTATGAGCTGAAGATAAATTTCAACTACCATTCCCTGAGGCACACACATGCTACAACGCTTATTGAGAACGGTGCCAATATAAAGGACGTGCAGGAACGTTTAGGACACTGCAACATAGAAACAACGCTTAATACATATACCCACAATACCGACTACCTGAGAAATCAATCAGTAGAAATATTTGAAAAGGCGGTTCAAAAATAAACAAAAAAAGGCGCCCAGACAGCAAATGATTGTTGTCTGAGCGCCTTTTTTTGCTATTAAATTGTGGCCATCTAAAATTTTCGGCCACACGAGGGCCACAAATTACAGTTTTTCACCCTTCCGAAACCCTTAAAATGCCGTATTCATGCGGTTTAGCAGCACCACAGTTTCAACATGGCTCGTCATCGGGAACATATCCACCGGCTGCGCTACAATCGCCTTATACCCATGCTGCTCCATAAACGCCAAATCACGTGCCAAGGACGCAGGATTGCAGGACACATAAACAACGCGCTCAGGCTGCACCTCGGCAATCGCTGCCAGCACCTTCTGCTCGCAGCCCGCACGCGGAGGATCCACTACCAAAACGTCCGGACGCACGCCGCCTGCAAGCAGCTTCGGCAGCTCCACAGCAGCATCACCGCAGATAAATTCCGCATTAGCGCATTTATTTTCTTCTGCATTTTTCTTGGCGTTTTCAATCGCAGGCGCTACAATCTCGATACCATAAACCTGTTTGGCGTGACGTGCAAGATACAGAGAAATCGTACCTGTACCGCAGTAAACGTCCACCACGGTTTCCTTGCCGCTCAGCGCCGCAAACTCCAGCGCTTTGTTATACAGCTTTTCAGCCTGCTCGCTGTTCACCTGGAAGAAGGCCTGCGCGGAAATATGGAAGCTCAAGCTTCCCAGGCTGTCCTTAATCGATTCCGGTCCGTACAGCACACGGGTTTTGCTGCCCATGACCACGTTCGTCTGTTTTTTGTTGATATTCTGCACTACGCTCACAAGTCCCGGAACATAGCGTTTCAGCCATTCAATAAGCACACCACGATGCGGAATGTCATAGCCGGAGGTAATAATAACCGCCATCACCTCGCCGCTATGCACACCCACGCGTCCCATAATATGGCGCACGAGTCCCTTGCCTGTCTTTTCATCATAAGCGCTGATGTTATAATGCTGCATCCAGGTACGCACAGTTTTCATAATCGCATTGTTCGCCTCTTTGGAAATCATGCAGGCATCCGTATCTACAACGCTGTGCGTTGCCGTTGCATAACAGCCTATATGCAGCACGCCTTCGGCATCCGCTGCCGCGGGAAACTGCATCTTATTGCGGTAGCTCCACGGCTCCGCCGCCCCCAACACCGGCAATGCCTCTAAATTAAGATGTCCGATTCTGGTGAGCGCATCCTGCACCTGCTGACGCTTGCACTCCAGCTGTCCCTTGTAGCTCAAATGCTGCAGCTGACAGCCGCCGCATTCCTTATACACCGGACACGCAGGCTCCACACGCTCGGCAGATGCTTTGACAATCTCCTCCAGCGCACCAACTGCATAGCTTTTCTTCACCAGCGTAATAGTTACGCGCACCTCTTCCTCCGGCAGCGCGCCTTTGACAAAGACTGTAAATCCTTCATACTTGCCAACGCCCTCGCCGCTGCTGCCAAGACCATTGACAGTTAACGTAATATTATCCCCCTGTTTTACAGGAATTATCTGCTTCATATATTTCCACCTTACTTTTTCGATTTTATTGTATATATATCTAATTATATCACAAAAACAGCCTGCAAAGAAACAGCAGCACGCTAAGATAATGCTTTACATCAATTCCGCAGCCTACATAACGCCAAAATATCACTTTGCATCTTTCCTGTAATTGTGAGAAGTGTGCAACATTTTCTGTAAAGCTATATACTTTTCATATAACATAAGCTATAATTAAGTTAGGGACATTGAGTTTCCGGGTCTATAAAGGTTTTATTTTGCGAAAGGAGCGATGCACAATGACAGTAAAATTTTTAAAATGCAGTATTTGCGGTAATATTGTCGGCCTGATTCACGACGGCGGCGGTGAGCTTGTCTGCTGCGGCAAGCCAATGCAGGAGCTTGTTGCCAACACTGAAGACGCAGCGCAGGAAAAGCATGTGCCCGTAATTACCGTTGACGGCAGCACTGTGCGTGTAGCTGTAGGCAGCGTGGAGCATCCCATGATTGAAAAGCACTACATCCAATGGATTTATCTGCAGACAACTCATGGCGGTCAGCGCTATATCTTAAAGCCCGGTGACAAGCCGGAGGCTGTTTTCGCTCTTGCCGAGGGTGCAGCTCCGCTCGCCGCTTATGCTTATTGCAATCTGCACGGATTGTGGGCGGCAAAGCTGTAACAGCTGATGCCTTACATTCATAAAACACTTCTTTTCTCAGTATCGGAGTCCCGACCGATAATGGTCAGGGGCTCCGATGCTTTTTTATTACTCAAAAAGCTAAAAAATAAAACCGGCCTCCGACAGCTATATGTAATAGCATATCAGAGACCGGTTAAATTACAAAAACAATCACGCCAGGCTTATGGTCTTAAGCCCCAAAGGCTGTTAAAAAGCACAGCGAGAGAATTATTTTTCTACCCACAGGCCTTTTTCGTCTTTTTTGTAGCCAGCAAATTCGATTGCCAACGCAGCCATAACCTTGGTTGCGTCCTTGATCTGTACGTTCAGCTCTTCTGCGCGGATGAAATCATCGTGGCACATTTCGCTGGGGTTTTTGCTGGTGAGCAAAACGTATTCGTTCTGCATTTCTACAAGTGCTTTTGCTTCTGCATTAAATTGTTCCATTAGACTAATCTCCTTAGTTTTTATTATTGTACGATAACGCTCAGGTCACCTACAGCATGGGTAATATCCTTAACTGCTGCCAAGAGTGCCAGACGGTTGTTCTTCACGCGAACGTCCTCGTCCATAACCATAACGTCTTCGAAGAATTTGTTAATCGGGTCAACCAGCTTAACTGCTTCAGCCATAACTGCAGCATAGTCATACTTGGTTGCTGCAACCAGCACTTCCTTGCTGGCTGCCATAGCAGCATTGTGCAGAGCGCCTTCAGCTTCAACTGCAAAGAGCTGCGGGTTGATTGCAGATTCTTCTTCAATCTTCTTGCACAGGTTAGCAACACGGGTTGCAGCCTGAATCAGTGCCGGAGCCTCTGCGGAAGCAACAAAGCTGTTCAGAGCCTTAGCACGGGCAACAAGATCGGTGAAATCGTCGTTCATCTGGTCAGCCAGAACTGCGTCAACTACGTCATAACGGATGCCCTGATCCATCAGCATATTGCGCAGGCGCTGTTTCATGAACTCAGCAATCTGCGGTACGAGCTTTTTGGTGTCCTCTGCCGGGATGTTCAGCAGGTACAGAGCGCCGGCGATAACCTTGTACAGGGATACATGGTAGTTGCCGTCCAGTAAAATGTTGATGATGCCCAGAGCCTGACGGCGCAGTGCGTACGGATCCTGAGAGCCGGTCGGAGCCAGACCGCGGCTGAAGGTAGCGCAGATGTTGTCCAGTTTATCGGCAATACCGGTCAGACGGCCGATATCGGTAGTCGGCAGCTCGTCACCGGCAAAGCGCGGCAGATAATGCTCGTAAATACCCAGTGCAACCTCAGGAGCTTCACCGTCGAGCTTAGCATATTCGCGGCCCATAACGCCCTGCAGCTCGGTGAATTCGATAACCATGCCGGTTACCAGGTCGCATTTGCACAGCAGAGCGGTGCGCTCCAGCTTTTCTTTATCAACCTTGGCATTGATAGCCATAGCCAGCATATCAACAGCCTGTACCAGACGTTTGCTCTTATCGTTCATATTGCCCAGGCCTTCCTGGAAGGAAACAGTTTTGAGTTTTTCCAGACGGTCAGCCAAAGTTTGTTTTCTGTCTTCGTTGAAGAAGAATTCAGCGTCGCTCAGACGTGCACGCAGTACGCGCTCGTTACCGTGAGCAACAATTTCCAAATGCTCCTTGCCGCCGTTGCGGACGGTGATGAACTTGTTCAGCAGGGAGCCGTCCTCTGCCAGTACCGGGAAGTAACGCTGATGCTCTCGCATCGGGGTGATGATGCATTCCTTCGGCAGAGCAAGGAATTTTTCTTCGAATTTGCCGCACAGAGCAGTCGGCCATTCTACCAGATAGTTTACTTCCTCCAGCAGGTCTTCATTGATTTCTGCATGACCGCCTTCGGCAATTGCCAGGTCAGTAACCTGTTGACGAATCAGCTCACGGCGAGCGTCCTGGTCAACCATTACATAGTTGTCATACATAACCTTTTCATAGGAATCAGCATCAGGGATTTCTACAGCGCCGATGGTGCCGATAGCAGCGGAAGCTACAGCGTTCTTAGCCTTACTCTTTACAGTGTCGAACAGAGCCTTGGCAGCATCGCCGATGGACTCATGAGCTTTAGCGTTATCCAGTGCGGAAGGACGCAGGAAGCGGTGACCGCGGCTGAATTTGCCGGATTTTACGCCGGTAATTTCAACAGGGATAACTTCATCGCCGAACAGTGCAACCAGCCAACGAATCGGACGGACGAATTTGAATTCATGATCTGCCCAACGCATGTTTTTCGGGAAGTTCAGGCTGGTGAGGATATCAGTCAGCAGGCCCGGCAGCAAATCCTTAACCGGTTGGCCTGCCAGATGCTTAACAGCATATACATAATCATCGCGAACAACGAGCTCTTTTACGTCAACTCCTTGGCCGCGAGCAAAGCCGATAGCTGCTTTAGAGGGAGCGCCGCTTACGAAAGCGATTTTTGCGGAAGGACCTTTAGCCTCAACAGTGCTGTCCTCCTGAGCCTCGGCAACGCCGCTGGCAATGAAGGTCATACGACGGGGAGTGCCATAGGTTTTAACTGCTTCGAAGGGAATGCGCAGCTCAGTCATTTTCTTTTCTGTCAAATCCTTTAATTGTGCCAGAATGGCAGGCATAAATTTCGCAGGAATCTCTTCTGTACCGATTTCAAAAAGTAATTTTTCCATTATTTATTCTCCCCTTTCTTGAGCAGCGGGAAGCCCATTTCTTCACGTTGTGCTACATAAGCCTTTGCACACAGGCGGGCCATCGCACGTACACGGCCGATGTAGGCAGTACGTTCACTTACGCTGATTGCTCCGCGGGAATCCAGCAGGTTGAATGCATGGGAGCATTTCAGAACGTAATCATAAGCAGGACGGATATAACCAAGCTCAATAACGCGCTTAGCTTCTGCTTCATATTTGTCGAACAGGTCAAACAACAGCGCGGTGTCTGCTACCTGGAAGTTGTAGAAGGATTGCTCTACCTCGTTGGTGTGGAAAACGTCACCGTAGGTAATGTCGCCAACCCATTGGATATCGAATACGTTTTCTACGCCCTGAATGTACATAGCCAGACGCTCCAGGCCGTACGTGATTTCAACGGTTACAGGCTTAACGTCAATGCTGCCTACCTGTTGGAAGTAGGTGAACTGGGTGATTTCCATACCATCCAGCCAAACCTCCCAGCCAAGGCCCCAAGCGCCCAGAGTCGGAGATTCCCAGTTATCCTCTACAAAGCGGATATCATGCTCCTCCTGATGAATGCCGAGCTCAGCCAGGCTCTGCAGATACAGCTCCTGAATGTTTTCCGGAGAGGGCTTAACGATAACCTGGAACTGATGATGCTGGAACAGACGGTTTGGGTTATCACCGTAACGGCCGTCAGCCGGGCGGCGTGAAGGCTCTACGTAAGCCACACGCCAGGGCTCAGGTCCGAGTACGCGTAAAAAGGTAGACGGGTTCATTGTGCCTGCGCCTTTTTCGATGTCATAGGGCTGTGCCATAATGCAGTTTTGGCCTGCCCAGAATTTTTGCAGCTTCAAAATAATTGTCTGAAAATCCATGTTTTACCTCCTATATTTGTTACAAAGACGGCAATGGCAGCAGCTTGGTCCGAAAAACAAAAAGCACCCGCGTCCCCGTAACTTAAATGTTACAGGGACGGAGTGCATACAGCTCGGACTCCGCGGTTCCACCCTGCTTGACTGCAAAAAATGCAGCCCGCCTCAATCAATATACTTTTACAGCTCCAAAGTGCCTTCATCCGCCTTTGCCGCCTTGCACTGTCACGGCTCGCTGAGGTTGCAGACTACTACTCTTCTTCTTAGCTTAACTGTTAGTATATAAAATGCAGCGCTTTTTGTCAAGTGCGGCAAATAATTTTGTAAATAACGCTCACAAAAATGTATCATCTTTCACCATAACAAAATGCCCCCACACGAACGCGCAGAGGCATTATTGCTTCAAGTTGTCAGGTTAATATAAATTAAGCGGCTATTATTTCTTTTCGATGAGCTTCAGCGGAGCAGAAATCTTAGCTTCTACTTTTTCGCCTTTAGCAGCTTTAACAGCTACTTCCAGACCTTGCTGGCCCATGATTTCCGGCTGTTGAGCGATAGTAGCGCTCATAGCGCCGCTTTCTACAGCCTTTACGCCGTCAGCAGTGCCGTCAAAGCCAACGATGAAGATTTGCTTGCCAGCACTCTTAGCAGCTTCGATTGCACCCAAAGCCATTTCGTCGTTCTGAGCGAAAATAGCTTTGATGTCCGGGTTAGCCTGCAGCATGTTTTCTGCTACAGTCAGGCCCTTGCTGCGGTCAAATTCAGCAGTCTGTTTAGCAACAACGGTCAGCTTGCTGTCAGCCAGCTTGTGGAAGCCTTCGCCGCGTTCACGGGAAGCGCTGGCACCGGGGATACCCTCCAGCTCAGCAACCTTAACCTTTTCGCCCAGCTTTTTGATAATGTAATCAGCAGCCATTTCGCCGCCCTTTACGTTATCGGAAGCAACCAGGCATGCTACATCACCCTGGTTAGCACTGCGGTCGAGGCAGATAACAGGGATGTTAGCCTTGTTGGCAGCCTTTACGGACGTAGAAATTGCATCAGAGTCAACAGGGTTAACCAGCAGAACGCTGATGTTTTGCTGCAGCAGGTCAGCAATATCATTAGCCTGCTTTGCAGGATCATTCTGAGCGTCAACAACCTTTACAGTTACGCCCAGCTCCTTAGCCTTAGCTTCTACGCCTTTAGCCAGGGAAACGAAGAACGGATTGTTTTGAGTGGATACGGAGAAGCCAACGGTGATTTTCTTGTCGTTGCCTTTTGCAGCATCCTTCTTGTCGCTGCCGCCGCAGCCGACAATCATCATAGCCATTGCTACAATGCAGGTTAATACCAATAAAATTTTTTTCATGTGAGAAAATACCTCCCGGAATTAGAAATTACTATGCAGACAAAAACTTGAATTAAGCAGGCTGCGGCTGAAAAGCACTGGATGGTGCTTTACGTCCGCATCACGCTTAGTTTTTCTTTCTGTCCATCAGCACAGCCAGCAAAATTACTATACCTTTGACAACTTGTTGGTAAAAGCTGGATACGTTTAAGATATTCAGACCATTGTTCAGAGTGCCGATAATCAGCGCACCGATAATGGTACCGAAGATGCGGCCCTTACCGCCGGAAAGACTGGTGCCACCCAATACTACAGCTGCGATAGCATCCAGCTCATAGCCGGTACCGGCAGTAGGCTGAGCACTGTTCAGACGGCTGGTAAGAATAGCGCCTGCCATACCGCAAAGGAAACCTGTTACGGTATAAGCAAATATTTTAATGCGGTTGATTTTGATACCTGCAATGAAGGAAACCTTCTCATTACCGCCGACAGCATAGGTTTTGCGTCCCAGCGGAGTTTTGTGCAGGATGAACCACAAAATGAAAAACATAATCAGCATCATAATAGCAGGAACCGGCAGACCGGCAACATAGCCCTGGCCAAATTCCAGGAATCGGTCATCCTCGGACAGACTGCTGATAGGGTTGCCGTTGGTATATACCAAAGTCAGACCACGGAAAATAGTCATCGTCGCCAAGGTTGCGATAAAGGGCGCCACCTTGCCGTAGGTAATTACCAGGCCGTTGACACTGCCCAGTGCAGCACCGATGAGGCAGGCCAGCACGATACCGAATACAGGATCCATACCGCCCTTGATAAAGCTGCCCATGAGTGCACTGGAAAGCGCCAGAATACTGCCGACGGACAAATCAATACCGCCGGTTAAGATAACAAAGGTCATGCCAAAGGAAATTAAGGCATTGATAGAAACCTGACGCAGCAGGTTTTTCAGGTTGCTGGGATCGATAAAGCTGCTGTTAAGGCAGGAAATGACCACAAACAACACAATAAGTCCGATTATGGAACCGGATTTTTTTAAGATTGCTTTTACATCCATTATTTTTATTGCCCTCCCGTTGCAAGTGTCATGATTTTTTCCTGGTCTGCTTCATCGTGCAGCAGCTCGCCGGCAATGCGGCCTTCGTGGACAACGACGATTCGGTCGCTCATGCCCAATACCTCCGGCAGCTCCGAAGAAACCATAATAATCGAAACGCCACTTGCAGTAAGCTCGTTCATCAGCTCATATATATCGCGTTTTGCACCTACGTCGATACCACGGGTAGGCTCATCCATAATAATGACCTCCGGGTGTCTGCCAACCCATTTGGCAATAACCACCTTCTGCTGGTTACCGCCGGACAACGCACCGGCCTCAAGGTCCAGGCTGCTGGTCTTTACGCCCAGCTTTTTTGCCATTTTATCGGCAAAATCATTAAGAATATTAAAATTGATGACACCGCTTTGGGCAAAGCTGTCAACACTCGGCAGAGCAATGTTACGCAAAATGGAGAAGTCCAGAATCAGGCCCTCTGTTTTGCGGTTTTCGGTTACGAAGCCCAATCCTGCCTTAATAGCATCCTCAGGCTTGGTAATCTTCAAAGGCTCGCCCTTGAAAACCAGCTCGCCGCCTGCATGAGGATCAACGCCGAAAACGGCGCGCATGATTTCGGTACGGCCGCTGCCCATAAGGCCGGCAAAGCCCAAAATCTCGCCCTTGCGCAGGTTAAAGTTAATATCATGGAAAACTCCCGGCTGTTCAAAGTGCTTAACCTCCAGCAGCACCTCGCCCGGCTTATTGCGGCGGTCGGGATAAAATTCCGTAATGGAGCGTCCTACCATATCGCGGACAATCTGCTCCATGCTGTATTCCTTAACAGGCTTGGTTGCAACGGATACGCCGTCACGCATAACGGTAATCGTGTCGCAGTTCTGCGTAACCTCTTCCATACGGTGCGAAATATACACCATTGCTACACCACGTTTTTTCAGGGAGCGCATAACCTCAAAGAGCTTTTCTGTTTCTCTTTCGGTCAGCGCCGCCGTAGGCTCGTCCATAATAACAACCTTGGCATCCAGCAGAAGGTTACGGACGATTTCCGTCATCTGCTGCTGTCCTACCGAGCATTCGCCGGCTTCCATATCCAGTGGCAGCTCAATTTCAATTTCACGGCATTTCTGCTCTGCCATAGCACGCATAGCCTTAAAATCCAGGATACCCATGCCGTTGGTTACGCTGTGCATCAAAAACAGGTTTTCCAGAATGCTCAGGTTCGGCCAGATATTCAGCTCCTGATGGATGAAGGCGATGCCGTAAGCTTCTGCCTCCAGAGGATTTTTGAAGCTGATTTCCTTGCCGTCGACAAAAATCTGTCCCTTATCCTGCTTGTGAATACCCGTCAGGATATTCATCAGTGTTGATTTGCCGGCACCGTTTTCACCCATCAGAGCGTGTACCTCACCGCTTTTAAGCTTCAGGTCAACACCCTTGAGCACCTCATTAGAACCAAAGGCCTTATGGATATTTCTTAATTCAATCTCCATACTTTTCCTTATTCCTACCTTACGCTAATTTTTAAAAGAAAACATTGCTGTGCAGAATCACATTGGCAAAAGGAGTAATTTCGCCGGTGCGGATAATGCATTTTGCATGCTTGGTTGCCTCCTTGAAGGCTTCGTGGTCTGCATCGATAATCCACTGCTCTTCAGTGAAAAGCTGCTTCATAGCGCCGTAGACAGCAGGATTTCTGCCTTCCATTTCCGCTGCAATTTCTACCTTTTCGATAACCATATTCTTGGCTACTTCCTCAACAACCTCCAGGAAGGAAGGAGTTCCCGGCTTCAGAGCCAGGTCGATTTTCTGCACGCCTGCAGGCACAGGCAGACCGCAGTCACCGATAACGATAGTGTCGGTGTGGCCCAAATCAGCCAACACCTTCGCAATAGAGCTGTTCAACATTCCACCCTTTTGCATTACTTAAGCATCTCCTCTACTTCATGTAAATAAGGCATACCGCCCTGTGCTCCCAGCTTTTGCACCGAAAGAGCTGCGGCAGCATTGGCAAAGCTGATGCTTTCCTGCATGGATTTGCCATTTGCACGGGCAACAGCAAAGGCACCGTTAAAGGTGTCGCCTGCACCCGTAGTGTCAACGGGCTTTACCTTAAAGCCGGGAACAGTAATAACCTGTCCCTTTTCTGCATAGGCAACACCCTTGCTGCCCAGCGTCATAATCACCTTGCCCTGGTTCTGATCAAGGATATCCGCCTTGCCCTTACCGGCAAACAATGTTGCTGCCTCGTGCTCGTTGGGAGTCAGATAAGTGATCTTATCCAGCAGAGCCTGCGGCACCGGAGCAACAGGTGCGGGGTTCAGCAGCACAGGTACACCGTGCGCTGCGCATTTTTCGATAACATAAGCGTTAGTAGCGGCAGGAATTTCGTGCTGCAAGAGCACCATGTCTGCCTTGCTGATATCCTCCCACGCTTCATCAATCAGCGACGGGGATACCAGGTCATTGGCAGCCTTGATAACGATAATCGTGTTATCGTCCTCCGCTACGGTAATGTGTGCGGTACCGCTGTTTTCACCCGGCAGCACCTTCACATAGGTGGAATCAACGTTATTTTCCTTTAAAGCCTTCAATACCAGCTGGCCGTACACATCATCACCGATGCAGCCAACCATCATAACATCTGCTCCCAGGCGGGCTGCAGCAACAGCCTGGTTGGCACCCTTGCCGCCGGGAGAAACGGTCAGGCGGTTGCCGAAAATAGTTTCTCCGGGATGCACCCAGCGGTCACATTCAACAGTAATATCAATATTACAGCTACCTACTACGACAATCTTTGACATATTTTCTACCTCCTGTCTTCAGGATTTATATAATTTTTTGTAATAACAATGCGTATTGCCCGTCAATCAGGTTCGGCTGCAGCAAATCCTTAAGGAGTACTGCCTGCTTGCGGCTGGTTTTGGGCATGGTCTGCTGCCAATAGGTGATAGCAAGCTGCAGCAGCCGCAGCAGCTCCTCTCTGGCGCTCTTGTCGTCGGCAGTCAGCTGCCAGAAAAAGCTGTACCATTGGCGAAAGATATCCGCATCATCCAGCATCGCCGAACGCGATACGTTAGCGGTTACATCACGCAGGTGACGCAAAAGCAGCTGCAGAAGCGCTGTCTGCCGCGCAGGTTGTGCCTTCGGCACACGCCGCAGCAGCAGGCGGTACAGAAGCGTCAGCTCCCTGTAAATTCTGCAGGCCTTGTCAAAGCCATCCCAGCGTGCGTACACGACGAAATGCAGCTGCAGCTGCTGCAGGCTCCACGCCCACCGTTGCAGGTCCTGCTGCTTTAAAAGCCAGCGCCCGGCCTCACGCAGCAGAAACGCCGTCTCCTCGCGCCACCGCCTGCGTGCCATACGCGCCGCCAGACTGAGCCATTCGCCCATAAATTCCTGCAGCACTGCAGTATCGCCGGCGTACGTCCGCAGCCAGCACCGCACCAGCAGTGCAAGCATAGGACGCACTTCATCCAGGCGCCTGTCGCACACGGCAAACGTCAGCCGCAGCAGAACGCTGCCGCCCTGATGTGCCAGCTGCGGATTGACCAACAGCTGCTCCAAACGCGGCCTGCTTTCCTGCATCCAAGCCGCAAAAAGCTGCCGTTGCCGGTGGCGTAAAGCCACCAGCAGACAGCAGCTGATTGCTTGTAATGCTTCATTATCTGCTGCTTCAGCAATAATACCCGAAAAAGCTGTGCAGGCGTTTTGTTCTCTGCCGTCACGCAGAGCAATACATGTTTCTAAAATAAGTTCTGTTACCATATTCCTACAGGTTAATATCGCCTTCGTAGACGTCACCGGAAACAGGATCCACCGTTACCAGCAGGCCGTCGGCCAGCTTGGAGGTTGCTTTCTCCACGCCTACGATAACAGGCAGACCGCAGGTTACGGCAACAATAGCGGTGGAGGATGTCAGGCCGCCCTCTTCGGCGATAATCGCTGCTGCCTTGGCAGCAGCCTGCGGTACAAACTCATCGTTCAGCACATCAACTACAAGTATATCGCCCTTTTGGAGCTTGTCCTTGAAATCTGCCGCAGTTCTGCCTACGCAGATACGGCCGGTGACAGTCTTGCTGCCGATACCGGTACCGCTGATAAGTTTGGTACCCACTGTAACCACCTTAATCAGATTTGTACTGCCCGGAGTACCGATAGGCACGCCGGCAGTTATAACAACAGATGCGCCGTCCTTAATCACGGAGTGATGCAAAGCACACTGCAAAGACAGCTCTATCATTTCATCAGTATTTGTGGAGTATGGCCCCAAAAGCGGCAGCACACCCCAATAAAGCTGCATCGCACGCACGCGCTCAGGCAAGCGTGATACAGCAACAACAGTACATTGAGGCTTATATTTGGCAATCATACGCGCCGTAAAGCCTGATTCGGTAATCGTAAGAATAGTATCTGCCTTTATTTCCTGAGAAATCTGCACTGTAGCATGGCTGATGGCATCGGTAGAATGGATGCGCTCGCTGATGCCCTTTTTCTGAAAGATATGAACATAATCAAGCGCATTTTCCGTGCGAACGGCAATCTTAGCCATCGTCTGCACAGCCTCCAGCGGATATTTGCCGCTGGCAGTTTCGCCGCTCAGCATAATAACGTCGCTGCCGTCAAAAATAGAGTTGGCAACGTCGCTGGCCTCGGCACGGGTTGCACGATAGCTGTTAATCATGCTTTCCAACATCTGCGTAGCCGTAATAACAGGCTTGCCCGCCTTGTTGCAGCGCGCGATAATATCCTTCTGTACCAAAGGTACATCCTCGGTCGGTATCTCTACGCCCAGGTCGCCTCTGGCAACCATAATGCCGTCGGATACGCCGATAATTTCATCGATATGCTGCACACCGGCCTCATTCTCGATTTTGGAAATAATCCCGATGGAAGAGCCTGCTTCCTCAAGCACTTTACGGATAGCGATAACATCATCGGCCTTCTGCACGAAGGATGCCGCAATGTAATCCATATCATGCTCGACAGCAAAAAGAATATCTGCCTTGTCCTGCTCCGACAAAAACGGCAGCTTCAGCTCGATACCGGGGCAGGCCACACGTTTGCGCGAGCTCAGCTCACCGCCGTTGACCACCTTGGTATAAATCTTGCAGCCGTCAATGCGCACAACCTTTAAGGAAAGCAGTCCGTCGGCCAGCAGAATATTGCTGCCTATTTCTACCTCCTGCGGCAGACCGGCATAATTGACGTGTGCCATATGGCGGTCGCCCAGATAATCCTCGGTAGTCAGGCAGAAATCATCGCCCTCGTTCAGCTCGATTTTGCTTTCGGCAAACATGCCCAGGCGCATTTCCGGGCCTTTGGTATCTGCAATCGTAGCAATTACCTTACCGGCCTCTTCTGATGCCCGGCGCACCAGCTGCAGCCTTTTGCTATGATCCTCATGATTGCCGTGCGAAAAGTTGAAGCGTGCCAAATCCATGCCTGCAAGCATCATCTTACGCAACAGCTCTACATTGTCCGTGCTGGGACCTACTGTACAGATAATCTTCGTTTTCTTCATCAGGACTGCGCCTCCTCAGTACTGAAACTTATTCTCACACAAAACCTCATAGGCATCCTCTGCCTCCGAAACCGGCAGGCAGATTTCATAAGCCTTATTATGCTTGCCTCCGGCACTTTTCAGCTGTACCAAAAAGCCGTTTTCCGTCAGCATTTGCTTTATTTTTTGGGCTTGTTCCTCAGTGTGGGCAATATAAATTGTTTTCCACATACTAGAATGCCTCCTGTAAATCAGGTAATTGTATTAAGCCTTGTAAGCTTTGATTTTTTCAATCAGCTTCGGCAAGATTACGTTTACATCACCTACGATGCCATAATTAGCAACGGTGAAAATCGGTGCCTCTGCATCCTTGTTGATAGCGATGATGATATCGCTGTCCTTCATGCCGGACAGATGCTGGATAGCACCGCTGATGCCGCAGGCAAAGTAGATATGCGGAGTAACGGATTTACCGGATTGGCCAACCTGTTGGGAGTGAGTCAGCCAGCCCTCATCAATAGCGGCACGGGTGCCTGCTACTGCGGAATTTTCAAAGAGAGCAGCCAGCTGTTCCAGCACGTCGAAATTTTCCTTGCTGCCGAAGCCGCGGCCGCCTGCTGCGATCATATCAGCTTCATCAATCTTAACAGCGTTTTCGCTGCTCAGAGCTTCTTTTTTAACCAGTTCAACACGGCTTACAGCGCCTGCTTCCGGAGTGAAGGCAATAACCTCACCGGTGCGGTTGTTGTCCATTTCTGCCGGTTTGAATACTTTAGGACGAACGGTACCCATTTGCGGACGGTTAACGTCGCAGATGATGGTAGCGCAGATATTGCCGCCCAGTGCGGGACGAGTCCAGGCAACGAGCTTGTCATCGGTTACATCCAGAGCAGTGCAGTCAGCGCACAGGCCGGTATGCAGACGTGCTGCAACACGCGGAGCCAGGTCACGCCCGTCATCGGTAGCACCGAACATAATGGAAGCCGGATCATATTTTTTGGACAGCTGGCAGATAGCATCGGTATATAACTCGGTATCATAATCTGCGTATTTAGCATCCTCAACAACATAAACAACATCAGCGCCGGCAGCAATCAGCTGCTGCGGCAGCTCGCCTGCAGCAGCGGTCACCAGTACCGCACAGCATTTTTCCTCCAGCTTGGCACACAGCTCTTTGGCAGCGCCCAACAGCTCAAAGGTAACATTCATCAGCTGACCATTTTCCTGTTCAGCAATAACCCACATATTTACACACTCCTATTCGTTATCTTCAGTATCGTCAGTTTCGGCAATAGCTATAGCCTCCATGGGACATTCGCGGATGCAGGCACCGCAGCAGACACACTGCTGCATATCAATCTGCGCCTTGCCCTCACGCAGCGTTGCAGCGCCCATCGGGCATACCGCCACACATTCCTCACAGCCACAGCAAAGCTGCCTGTTTACTTTTATCAGCATGGTTCACCTTAGCGGGTAATAACCTCTGCCTTAACCAGCTTTTCAAACAGCATATCTACTGCTGCATCAGCATCTGCTTCGGTAATGATTTCGCCATTGATTTCAGGCGGGGTCGGGGTGAAGGCTTTTTTAACCTTAGTCGGAGAGCCCTTCAGGCCTACGGTTGCAGGATCAATATCCAGGTCAGCAACGGTAAGAGTAGGAATCTGAGCCTTACGTGCTTTCATTTTGCCTTTAATGCTGGCAAAACGCGGCTCTTTTTCGGATTTGGTTACGGTAACCAGCAGTGGTGCGGCGCAAGCCAGAGTCAGCTGATAGTTTTCGTTTTCGCGGACAACAACAAATTTACCGTCTTCATAGCTCAGGCTCAGAGCGCCGGTAATCTGAGGAATTCCCAGATGCTCTGCCATTTCCGGGCCAACCTGTGCGGTGTCGCCGTCTACTGCCTGCTTACCGCAGAGCACGAGGTCAAACTCGCCCAGATGTTTTACAGCAGCAGCCAGAGCCAGGCTGGTTGCCAGAGTATCGCTGCCGCCCAGAACACGGTCGCTCAGCAGAACGCCGTCATCAGCGCCCATAGCGATTGCTTCCTTCAGAATATCGGTTGCCTGGGGCAGGCCCATGGTCAGTACAGTTACCTTAGCGCCTTCCTTATCCTTCAGGCACAGTGCTACCTCCAATGCCTGACGGTCATAGGGGTTCATAATATTTTCTACACCCGTACGGTCTAAGGTATTGGTTTCGCGGTTAAATTTTACTTTTGCCGTATCCGGCACTTGTTTTAAACAAACGAGAATATTCATTTGCTGCCTCCTTAAGCTTATTACAGGAGCTGCTGCTCCGGCTTTTTTACATTCTTCTCTTTATTTTAGCATTTTTGTACTTAAACTTGCAAGTATATCATGAAAGTTTATGAAAAACAGCTCAAATAATTACATCAATCTTTCTTTACCACACAGTTTTCACCAAGTATTTTGACCACATCCTCGGCAAAGCCCGGTGCTTCGCTGTTCACCCAGAAGTTAGGCGTTGTCTTGATAAGCTTACGCGAGCCCATCAGCTGCAGGTATACGCAGTCATCACCCTTGTATTTTTGAAACAGCTGCATCAGCTCACGCTGCACCAGCGGATTTTCCAGATGCGCTTCGATGCGCAGGCGGATTTCCGTAGGCGGCTTGGACGGCAGAGCGCGCACGCTGTTGGCAATAATCTTGCTTTCACGCTCATCCACGCTGAAGCGTCCTTCAATCGCCACAATACTGTCCTCATAGATATCCTTGACATTTGTATGATAAGCCTGCGGGAAAACGATAACCGGGAAGCGTCCGCTGAAATCCTCCAGCGTCAGAACGGCCATCGTATCACCGCGCTTGGTATTTTTAATTGTGCAGTCCGTAATAATACCGGCCACGCGCACGAACTGTCCGTCCTGTACCTGCGTTTCACCGCCGAACTGGTGCAGCGGCATGAAGCGCTGCAGCATCTGCTTGTAATCGCTCAGCGGATGGTCGGTAACGTAAAAGCCGATAATTTCCTTTTCGTTCTGCAGAATAAGCTGCTTGGGGATTTCCGGCAGCGGCGGCAGCTTGATTTCCGTCACGCCGAAGCTATCGTCACCGAACAGCCCCAGCTGGCCGTTAGCCTTGTCCCTCTGGCAGGCGGCACCCAAATCAACCGCCTGCTCTATAATAGACAGCATCTGCGAGCGTCTGGCGCCGAAGGAATCCATTGCGCCGCATTTAATCATATTTTCGATAACACGCTTGTTGACCACGCGCATATTCACACGGCAGCAGAAATCCGTCAGACTCTTGAACGGACCGCCCTCGTTACGGGCGCTGATAATGGCATCTACTGCGGCATCACCAGTATTTTTGATGCCCGCCAGGCCGAAGCGGATAGACGAATTTTTATGTACCGTAAAGTTGTGACCGCTTTCGTTGACATCCGGCGGCAGGATTTTGACATTATCATTACGACAGACGTTGATATACCAGCTCACCTTATCCGCATCACCGATAATGCTGTTGAGGAAGGCCGCATAGAATTGCGGACGCCAGTGCGCCTTCAGATAAGCGGTTTCATAGGCTACCAGCGCATAGGCTACGGAGTGTGATTTGTTGAAGCCGTAACCGGCGAAGTGCTGCAAGAGCGAGAAAATCTGGTCGCTGAGCTCTTCGGGGATATCATGCAGCTTTTTGGCACCGTCAATAAATGACTGGCGCATAGAATCCAGCTCCTTGGCCTTCTTCTTGCCCATCGCACGGCGCAGAATATCTGCCTGACCGAGCGTAAAGCCTGCCAGTGCGGATGTTATCTGCATAACCTGCTCCTGATACAGAATAACGCCGTAGGTATCCTTCAAAATAGGCTCCATCAGCGGATGTAATACCTTCGCCGTGCGCTGTCCGTGACGGCCGGCGATAAAGTCCTCTGCCATACCGGTGCCCAAAGGACCCGGACGGTACAGAGCCACCAACGGAATCAGGTCCTCAAAGCTTTCGGGAGCCAAATCTATAACCAGCTTGGTGATGCCAGCCGACTCCAGCTGGAAAACGCAGGCCGTTTCACCTCGGCGCAGCATTGCGCAGGTCGCCTCATCTGCCAACGGTATATTATCAATATCAACCTCTTCACCCGTAGTTTCGCGGATAAAGCGAATGCAGTCACCAATAACTGTCAGCGTGCGCAGGCCTAAAAAGTCCATCTTCAGCAGACCAAGCTCTTCTACCTTATTTTTATCGTACTGGGTGATGACGCCACCCTCACTGCCCTGCTGCAGCGGTACGTAATTTTTCATATTATGCGGCGCGATAATAACACCGGCGGCATGCGTGCCTGCGTTACGCGGCAGGCCCTCCACGCTTTGCGCAAGGTCAATCAGCTTTTTGACCTCCGGGCGCGAGTCATATGCCTGACGGAAGTCCTTGCTGCCGTTCAGCGCCTTCTCCAACGTAATGCCCAGCTCACGCGGAATCAGCTTGGCGATTTCGTCTACCTCGCCGTAGCTCATGCCCAACGCCTTGCCGACGTCGCGCACTGCCGCGCGCGCCTGCAGTGTGCCGAAGGTAATAATCTGCGCCACACGCTCCTGTCCGTAACGGCGCACTACATAATCCAGCACCTGATTACGCTTCACATAGCAGAAGTCGGTATCAATATCAGGCATGCTGACGCGTTCAGGATTTAAAAAGCGTTCGAACAGCAGATGGTAACGCAAGGGCTCGATATTCGTTATGCGCAACAGATAGGCCACGATACTGCCTGCGGCACTGCCGCGTCCCGGACCGACCGGAATATCATGGCTACGGCAATAATTGATAAAATCCCAGACAATGAGGAAATAGCAAGCATAGCCCATAGTGTTGATGATGTCCAGCTCAAAATCCAGACGCTTGCGGACCTTCTCATCCACAACCTCGTAGCGCTTAGGCAAGGCCTCCTCGCACAGGTGACGCAGATAGCTCACGGCATCAAAGCCCTCCGGCACCGGGAACTCCGGCAGCAGCAGATGGCCGAACTCCATCTTCACGTTGCAGCGGTCAGCAATTTTATTGGTATTGCTCAAAGCCTCCGGACAATCGCCGAACAGCGCCTCCATCTCATCATAGCTTTTCAGATAATAGCTGTCGTTGTTAAAGCGCATACGGTCCGGCTCATCAACCGTGCTGGTCGTCTGAATGCACAGCAGAATATCCTGCGCTGCGGCATCCTTTTGCTGCACATAATGCAAATCATTTGTCGCTACCAGGCCAAGACCGAACTCCTGCGCCAGCTGCTTCAGCTCCGCGCTGACCTTGTGCTCCTCATCAAGATCATGGTCCTGAATTTCCAAAAAGTAATTTTCCTTGCCAAAAATATCGATATATTCCTGAATGCAGCGACGTGCTCCCTCCAGGTTGTCCTGCAAAATCATCTGCGGCACCTCGCCGGCAACGCAGGCACTGAGACAGATAACGCCCTCGTGATACGTTCGCAGCACGTCCTTGTCTACGCGCGGTTTATAATAAAAGCCCTCCAGCTGACCAATGCTAACGATTTTCATCAGGTTATGGTAGCCTGTATCGTTCTCCGCCAGCAGAATCAAATGGTACATGCCGCGGTTATTTTTTTCCAGATGCGAGCCCTTGGACAGGTAAACCTCGCAGCCGATAATCGGCTTGATGCCTGCCTTGGTACACTCCTGATAAAATTCCACTGCGCCGTACATTGCGCCGTGGTCGGTAATCGCCAGACTGTCCATGCCCAGCTCCTTAGCGTAGGCCACCAGCTCGTGGATTTTCGAAGCGCCGTCCAGCAAGCTGTATTCCGTATGTACATGTAAATGAGTAAAGCGTTTTGTCATCTCTTGCTCCTTAAATTAAAAGACCGCTGCCGCGCAAATCTGCGGCAAATGTATGTAAAACTATTCTAGCATTACAGATAAAATTCCTGCCTAAAACTGAAAAAACATACAACCGTGAATTCACAATTCGTTCGTTGTATGTTCTCTTTATCTATGTTACAATATATTCAGACTTTGGACAATCGTGCTTACGGGTGGCATTGCCTCATTCTCCAACAGAATGGATGTGATGCCTATGAAGAACTACGACTTTAAGGACCTGATGGCCTTTGGCGTATTCATTCTGGCGTTGCTGACATTTATTTTTCAGTTCAGTAAATAACCCAGACATAGGAAAACCGCCCTTAATCTTTGCCTAGTGACAGGGCGGTTCTTCCGCAATAAAAGCTTTGGCAACCCACCGACGTGGGCGGTTGTCCTTTGTCTATAATATAGCATATTACGCTGCTTTTTGCAAGCAAACCGCTTGCTGTAAAAGCAGCTTTTTCGCTTCTATTCCCCTTTTTTACCCCACGCCAGACCGATAAGTAAAAAGAACAGATTATACACGAGCGCCGGCAACAGACTGTTGATTTCCCACGGGCTGATATGCTTCCAGAAAAGCGCCGCAAAAATGCCTGCACCCATAGCAGCCACGCCCATTGAAGCGCGCACCCTGCCCGGGAAGAAAATGCAGAACGTCAGCGGCAGAAAGATACCGCTGCCCCGCAGCGCCATGGAGAGATAATTCCACTCCAGCACCGACGAATCAAGGTGCATAAAGACAAACACCATCGCAGTGACAGAAACGGCCAGCACGCTCAGGCGGCTTGCCCACAGTTGGCCTGCAGCCGTAGCCTTAAGCCAGATTTTGCTGACGATATCACGCGAAATCATCGTACCTACGCCCAGCGCCAGGCCTGCGATTGAGCCCAGGGCCGAAAGCAGCACGGCGCCCAGGCCGATACCTCCGAGGCATTGCGGCAGATAGGTAACGAGATACAGCGGCAGTGCGTCAATAGAATTTATCTCCGGATGGTGCAGATGCATGAACATACCGATCATTACTGACGGCAATCCCACGGGAATTACTATCAGTGCGGCAGCACAGCAGCCAACAGCTGCAGTTTTGGTATCGCGCGCCGAAAACAGCGCCTGCACATAGGTCTGCGTAGAAATAACGCCCACTATCATCGAACCGAGGCTGACAAGACCGTCCTCCACGCCGCGTCCGAAAAGGCTGAACCAGGGATATGCCGCAAAGCTCTGCGTCAAGCCCTGCCAATGTCCCATATCGGCGTAGGCCATCACGCCGCCGACGAAAATGCTGGCGAAAATCAGCACAATCTTAAAAATCCCGGCCATTCCGCTGCTGCTGAGGCCACCGAAAAACACCAGCAGCAAAGTAACAGCGATAACAATGGCCGCTGCAGCCAAAAGCGGTACGCCGAACAAGCCTGCAATGAGATGCAACGCCGTCAGCGTGCTCGCTACGATGCTGAAAAAAATACCGGCGCAGGCGCTGAAGGTCGCCAGCCACCCCGCAGGCTTGCCATAATCCGTAACGAGATACTCCGCTATGGTGGTCAGTGAGCTGCGGCGCAAGGGCACAGCATAAAACGCCGCCATCAGCAAAAGCGCAATGCCGCTGCCGAGCGTAAACCACCAAGCCGTCAGCCCCAGCTTAAAGCCAAGCTGCGCCGTACCAACGGTAGCAGCGCCACCGACAATCGTGCCGATAATCGTGCCCGCGACAAGGCCTGCGCCCGAGCTGCGGCCTCCTACGTTATAATCATCGGCAGACTTCACCCTTCTGGCTGCCAAAAGCCCCGGCAGCAGCGTCACCAGAAGCGCTACAGCCAGGCTTATATAATGTGTAGCAGTAAGCTGCATATCCAACCCTCCAATATTTTAAGCTGCCGGATGCAAACGTTCTGCCGACAGCATTAATTCTAAAAAGCTCAGTATTAGTATAACACAAAAAATACGGCAAAAAAAGCATAGCCTCCGCAAGAATGCTTTGCTGCGGCAGCAGACGAAAAAAGCGCTTGCGAGCTTGTTTTGCTCAGATTGTTACATAAAAACTATCTTCTTTATTATTGCGAAATTCAGCTTTTTTCTGTATAATATAGTTTATACCTTTATATATTTAGTGTATGCTTTTTGGAGGAAAATTATGAGCCGTTTAAGAATCGAAACACCCGACCAGGCACAGCTTACGGTCGAGCGCTTGTACAAGGACCTGGAACGACACATCATCGCCAGCCCCCCGGGACTGTGCCCTGTTGACCTGCAGCTGTCGTTCCTCAAAGTCTGCCACGCACAAACCTGTGGCAAATGCGTACCCTGCCGTGTAGGCCTCGCGCAGCTGCAGAATCTTATGGAAGACGTGCTCGCCGGCAAGGCTGACATGCACACTCTGGATTTAATCGAAAGCACTGCGCAAAATGTTGCCAACAGCGCTGACTGCGCCATCGGCTTCGAAGCAGCCAAAATGGTTTTGGCCGGTCTGGAAGGCTTCCGTGAAGATTACATTAACCACATAAAGAAGGGCAAATGCTCTGTCAACGTCCATCATTCTATCCCCTGCGTTGCTTTGTGCCCGGCACAGGTTGATATCCCCGGTTACATTGCACTGGTTGGCGCAAGCCGTTATGCCGACGCTGTCAAGCTCATCCGCAAGGATAACCCCTTCCCGACTGCCTGCGGTCTTATCTGCGAGCATCCCTGTGAAGCACGCTGCCGCCGCAGCATGATTGATGCTCCTATCAATATCCGCGGTCTGAAGCGTATGGCTGTCGATAACGCGCCCAGCAACACTGTTCCGCTGCCCGAAAAGCAGCCTGCTACCAACAAACGTATCGCTATCATCGGCGGTGGCCCCAGCGGTATGTCCGCAGCCTACTATCTGGAGCTGATGGGCCATCATGCTGTTGTGTTCGAAGAAAAGAGCAAGCTCGGCGGCATGCTGCGCTACGGCATTCCTGCTTACCGCTTCCCGCGTGAACGCCTGCAGGAGGACCTAGACGCTATTTTGTCCACCGGCGTAGAAGTACATCTCAACACCAGAATCGGTAACGAGGAGGGCGATATCCCCTTCGAAAAGCTGCGTGAGGAGTTTGACGCGGTTTATATTGCCATCGGTGCTCACACCGACAAAAAAATCGGTATTGAAGGCGAGGATTCCCACGGTGTTATCAGTGCGGTAGAAATGCTGCGCAACATCGGTGAGGAAAAAATGCCTGACTTTAAGGATAAAACCGTTGTTGTTATCGGCGGCGGCAACGTTGCTATGGACTGCACCCGCAGCTCCATCCGTCTCGGTGCCAAAAAGGTTATCATCGCCTACCGCCGTCGTCAGGATGACATGACAGCGCTGCCCGAAGAAATCGAAGGTGCTATTGCCGAGGGCGCTGAGCTGTACGGCTTAAAGGCTCCGCATCACATTGAAGCAGATGCCGAAGGTAATGTGGCCGCTCTCTGGGCTGAACCGCAAATCATCGGTCCTATCGATGCCTGGGGACGTGCACGTCCGATTCACGCTGACGTAGAGTTGGAGCGCATTCCCTGCGACGTTATCGTTGTTGCTATCGGTCAGGGCATTGAGCTGCGTCCGTTCGAGGAAGCCGGCATCAAAATCAAACGCGGTACTATTTCCGCACTCTCAAGCAGTGAGCTTGCCAACAATGAAGGCGTCTTCGCCGGCGGCGACTGCGTAACCGGTCCTGCAACCGTAATCCGTGCTATTGCTGCCGGTAAGGTTGCTGCCGCTAATATTGATGAATATCTGGGCTATAATCACACCATTTCCTGTGATGTAGTTATTCCCGACCCGTCTATTGACGATAAACGTCCCTGCGGCCGTATCCAAATGCACGAAACCGAAGCAGGCGAACGTAAACATACCTTTGAGCCGATTGAATGCGGCATGACCAAGCAGGAAGCCTGCCAGGAAGCAGGACGCTGCCTGCGCTGCGACAAATTCGGCTTCAGCACACTGAAAGGAGGCAGAACCTTAAAATGGTAAACCTGACAATCGACGGACAAAAAGTTTCCGTTCCCCAGGGGACAACAATCATGCAGGCTGCTGCCACTGTCGGCATCGAAATCCCCCGCCTGTGTTATCTTAAAGGCATCAACGAAATCAGTGCCTGCAAGGTCTGCGTAGTTGAAATTCAGGGACAGAACCGTGTAGTTACCGCCTGTACCACTCCGGTACAGGAAGGTCTGGTAGTTTATACCAACTCCCCTAAGGCCCGCAGCATCCGCCGCACCAACGTGGAGCTGATTTTATCCCAGCATGACTGCATGTGCGCAACCTGCGTGCGCAGCGGCAACTGCAGCCTGCAGACTTTGGCCAATGATCTTGGTATTTACGATATTCCCTATGAGCGCGATGTTGTCGACACTCCCTGGAACCAGGAGTTCCCGCTCATCCGCGATTCCAAAAAATGCATCAAATGCATGCGCTGCGTCCAGATTTGTGACAAGGTGCAGAAGCTGCATATCTGGGATGTGCAGAACACCGGTGCCCGTACTACCGTAGACGTTGCCGGCAATGTTTCCATTGAGGACAGTGACTGCAGCCTCTGCGGTCAGTGTATCACCCACTGCCCCGTTGGCGCGCTGAAGGAGCGTAACGATGTTCCCAAAATTTATGACGTATTGGCCGATCCCAATAAGGTAACAGTAGTACAGGTTGCACCTGCAGTACGCACCGCCTGGGCCGAAGCCTTTAACCTGCCGCCCGAGCTGGCAACCGAAGGCCGCATGGTAGCAACACTGAAGAAAATCGGCTTCGATTATGTCTTCGATACCTGCTACGCTGCCGACGTTACCATAATGGAGGAAGCAAGCGAGCTTTTAGAGTATCTGCAAAAGCCGCAGGACCACAGCTGGCCTATGTTCACCTCCTGCTGCCCCGGCTGGGTAAGCTATGTAAACAAAACTCATCCGTACTTCGTGCCTAACCTTTCTACCACCAAATCTCCGCAACAGATTTTCGGTGCGCTGGCAAAATCCTATTTTGCACAGAAGAAGGGCCTGAAGCCGAAGGAAATCTGCTCTATTTCCATCATGCCCTGCGTTTCCAAAAAACGCGAGGCCGCTCTCTTCTCTATGCGCAGCAGCGGCACCCATGATGTAGATATTGTACTCACCACGCGCGAGTTTATCCGCCTGCTGCGTGCCGAGCACATCAACCCGGCAATGCTGGACGAACAGCCCTTTGATAATCCGCTGGGCCAGAGCACCGGCGCCGGAGTTATCTTCGGTGCCAGCGGCGGCGTAATGGAAGCAGCATTGCGTACTGCCTACCATGTAATCGAAGGCAAGGAAGCTCCCGAAGATGCCTTCACCGACGTCCGCGGCACAGAAGGCCGCAAGGTACGTGAATTCACCCTTGGCGGCGCAACACTGCGCACCTGTACCGTAAGCGGTCTGGGTAATGCAGGCAAGCTGCTTGACGAGCTGAAAGCAGGCAAGGTTCATTATGACTTTGTGGAAGTTATGGCCTGCCCCGGCGGCTGCGTTGGCGGCGGCGGCCAGCCGATTCATGACGGCGAAGAGCGTGCCGACGTACTTGGCAATAAGCTCTATACCATCGACAGCAACCGTCCTCTGCACCAGTCCCACAACAATCCGGATGTACAGGAGCTTTATAAGGACTTCCTGGAAAAACCGCTGAGTGAAAAAGCAGAGCAGCTGCTGCACTCCGACCATGTAAAAGAGCATAATTATATGTAATAGGAAACGGGAAGAAGAAAACGACTCGCAAACTGCAATGTCTTCATTAGAGAGGCAAGATGCATTACCAATAGGGCAAGAGAAGGCTCCCCTAGGGGGAGCTGTCACCCGATAGGGTGACTGAGAGGGGAAAGCCGGCAACGTTGCTTTAGAGAAATCCCCTCTCCGTCATCGCTTTGCGATGCCACCTCTCCCCAAGGAGAGGCTCTCTCGAAAACCAGGCGTAAGGATATATTAATTGCACAGCCAATTCTTCCAAAATCTATGAGGTCAATCATGTACACACAACCCTATACCTACACACAGCAAATCCCCCTCTCCCTGGACGATGGCCACGGCGACTACAACCGCAGCTACGAACGCAGCTACGATGACTTCGATTACGCCGACTACTCCACCGACCACAGAGATAACAACTTCCGTAACTACGAGAAGAAGCGCCGCAAAACCAATAAGGAAATTATTGAGGACATGCTCAAGCGCTGGGATTAAGCAAAAAACTGTGTAAAACAAAAGTAAGAGGAGAACACCTTTTATCCTGTAAAGGACTGGGTGTTCTCCTCTTTTAATTATAGAAAAGGGAGTGTTTATTTAAGGTTTAGATTATGCAGCTGTCTGCATTTTCATTTCAGCTTGCTGCCGTAGTGGTCACGATTGTCGCCGCCGTATACGCGTACACGTTCAATCTTTCCTCTGTCGCCATCCGCACCGGAGATGCGGGCAACATGGATGCGGCCCATTTCAGGTTCAAATTCGCGAACCAGCTTGTGATCCAGCTTCACGCCTTTTTCAAGCGCTCTGTACAGCATTGCTGCGAATTCGTAGCGGCTCATCATGCGGTTGCCGTTGAACATGCCGTCAGGATAACCCTCAACGATGCCTGCTGCCGCCAGACGGCCGATGTATTCGTAAGCCCAGTGGTTTTCGGAAACATCCGGGAAGAGCTTCATTCTGTCCATCTCAATCGTGCCGCCCATGCCTGCGGTCAGCTGACCTACAAGCGCGGTGAGGTTAGCTACATTAGCTCTCAGGTCCACGATTTCCTTAGCCATCGCCGTACGGGAATTGCTTACGCGTGCGGTACGGTCCAGGGAGAAGGAGATACCTGCGTTCACCATATTCTCGCCATTGCCGAAGGTTCCGCCTACGCTCAGCATAACCTTTTCATCCGGACGGTAGAACGCACCTACCGCAGCAGCGTTTCTGCCCTTGTAGTTGCCGTAGCCTGCTGCAAAGGTCAGTTTGTCATCGGGATCGAAATCCATCGGGTGCAGCGCTGCGAGAGCGGCAGCACCGGCGCCAACCTTGTCAACGCGGCTGCCGAGATTGTCAACACGATGATCAAGCTCGCTGAAATGCTCTCTGAATTCAGCATGCTCTTTATCGTTTTGTGCCTTGCTTGCGATATCGTCAATCGTCAGTCTGCGTACTTCTTCATTGGTGTAGCCGTCTTTTACTACCAGAGTAGCGGTTCCGGCTGCCTTATCTCTCGCAATATCAGTCAGCTGTGCATCCTTCAGTTGGCCTTCCAGCGTAACATCTCTGCCATTGTTAACATTGAGAGTAATGCTGCCATCTGCACCAATGCTGCCGCCGTTAACGAACTTATCCTTCGCTTCAATGGTCTGAATCAGCTTGCCTTCATCAAATGCTACAGTATATTTATGATTGCCGTCAGCATCCATTGCGTCGGTTACTCCAATATAACCCTTGCCATCATCTGCTACGGTAGTAACGGTGTTGGTGTCGTTTTCTTTGATGGTGTTAATGAGCTTAGCTTCATCAAACCCTACGGTGTATTTGTAGTTACCGTCTGCATCAACAGCTTCAGCAACATTTACATAACCATTGCCATCGTCCTGCGCGGTAGTAATAGTGTTAGTATCATACTGCTTAACAAAATCGCCCAGCTGTTCGCTATTAATGCCAAGCTCATATGCATGGTTGCCGTCTTCACCATTATCTTCAATCGTCAGGATATTGGTATTTACAGCAACGGTAGTAACGGTATTAGTATCCTGGGTGTTTTCCTGAATGAAGCCCTTCAAAGCATCTTCATCAATACCAATTACATAATTCTTATCATCCAAACCGCTACCGCCTACGCTGTCATTTACAGTAATGATAGCATGACCGGATTCTGCAGTAGTAATAGTATTGGTATCATTTTCCTGAATGGTTTGAATGAGTTTATCTTCGTTAATTCCTACGGTATAATTGTAATTACCGTTATCATCAACCATTTCGGTAACATTTACATAACCGTCGCCGTCAGCCTGTGCGGTAGTAACGGTGTTAGTATCATTTGCCTGAATAGTTTCAACGAGCTTATCTTCATTAATTCCTACGGTATAATTGTAATTACCGTTATCATCAACCATTTCGGCAACATTCACATAACCTTTGCCGTCTGCCTTTGCGGTAGTAACGGTGTTATTATCATATTGCTGTACAAAATCACCTAACTGATCGCCGTTGATATCAACCTTATACGCATGGTTTCCATCGGTGCCTTCATCGGTGATTTTCAGCATATTGGTTTTAGATTCTACGGTAGTAACAGTATCGGTATCCTGTGCTGTTTCCTTGATGTAGCCCTTCAGAGCGTCCTCATTGATACCGATTTGATAATGCTTACCGTCTTCCTGACCTTCCATGCTATTATTTACAGTAATGATATCGTGAACAGATTCAGCAGTTGTAATGGTATCCTTATCATTGGCCTTAATGGTATTGATGAGCTTATCTTCGTTAATACCTACGGTATAATGGTAATTACCGTTATCATCAACCCTTTCAGCAACATTTACATAACCTTTGCCGTCAGCCTGTGCGGTAGTAACAGTATCAGTTCCGGCAATATCTTTCAACTTATTAGTTACCCAGCTGCGGGAAGCAATACCTTCTACCTCAGTCTGTACGCTGTGCTTGTCGGAATCCTTAACCTTTACCGTCAGCTTCCCATCGCCATCCAGGCTTCCTTCCATGCCGGTATTAGTGGTATTAGTATCAACAATATTCTCCAGCTTATTGTTTACCCAGCTTTGAGAAGCAATACCGTCTACGCTGCCGGTGTAAACTCCGCCAGCATTATCAGTAATATTGGAAGTCAGCGTGCCGTTTGCAAAGGTCAATTTATTGCCAGTAATCTTGGTATCGGTATCAACAATGGCTGCAGCAAGTACCCCATCATTAGCTCTTACCAACTCATAGGTATTGACTGTCTTCCCCTGACCGGGAGTTGCTCTAACCGCTTTAATAACAGTATCTTTCAGGCCTACCTGACCTGCTTCACCGTAAATGGTCTTTGCCATGGTAATATCATTTGTATAGAGAGATTTGATAATTCTGTCAAATTCGCCTACAGAAATCTGCGCCATGGACTCCTTGCACTACATTTCGGAATTATCACCCTTATGTACAGGTATGTAACCAAAGCCTTGCGGATTCCATTGTCCGTTATGGGTATGATAAATAAAAGGTGTGAACAATTCAATCTGCTCGCCGGAGCCGATCTGTACCTGCGCGTGTCCCAAATCTGTCCAGAAATATCCGGTAGCATTATGAGCCTCCGCAGCATAAATCTGTCCTGCAGCGTCTTTGGAAACAGTCTTGTCAACAGGAGACGGGGTAGGCGTGTCAGCCCAAACAGTAGTATAACCCATCATGCCCATTGCCATAATTGTTGCCAGCACGCACTTTGCCAAAGCAGTTTGCTTTCTAGTCTTTTTCATTTTCAATCCCCCTTTTCCACGCTGCGCCACAGTGACGCAAGCTTAATCCTCGTTAAAAGCATTTCGTTAATCAAATATAACTCAGATAAGGTGGTACTAAAATTCAAGGCCTTGAAAATTTAGCAGTTCGTCTCCTTTACCTGCTTTAATTGTACTCTTTTCGTCTCCGTACGTCAAACTTTCGTATTCTTCATAAAGATTATTTACATATATGGTTGGTGTGGCATTTTTTAACCCCGGAATGTCATAGAAATTCAATCCATCAACTTCACGGTTGGTTTTATTAACCTTTCTGATTACAACTCCACAATCCTTGTACTTTTCGTCCATATAATCCTTAATATCATCCTTAATTTTTTCCTTAAATTCTTCGTAATTTAAATTCATGTTCGTCCTCCTAAAAAATCCTTAATTTTAATTTTTGCTCTGTTTCACTCTTATGGTGGAACAACTAAAATGCTTTCACTTTTCATAAGACACCTCCATTTTTGCAAT
>ERZ773114.927-NODE-927-length-33306-cov-6.081381_pt1 | contig 33306 bp, 49 predicted proteins | sample MGYA00580564_ERZ773114 | MGnify/ENA primary metagenome ERZ773114 (study PRJEB29015, sample SAMEA2737836) | human gut metagenome | biome: human gut; feature: human-associated habitat; material: faeces | place: China | collected 2012 ... | reverse complement strand
TTTCTATGTAATCAGAGGGTCACAGTCCCTCTGCTGAAGGACTAACCGCCTACCGAATAGGGTAGCACCTATATTAGGATAACAAGGAAATAATATAGGTGCAATATTTTTATGAAATATTTAGAAATAACAAAGGACTTGTTAGAAATTCTTGTCTTAGTGTTAACGGCTTGGCAGCTTACTAAGAATAACAAGGATAACTAAAAGTCCTTAGTTCGGAAAAGCCCTACTTGAAAAGTAGGGCAAATAAAACAACACATACACAAGGGAGTAGAAAACCAAAACATTTCCTGCCAACTACTCCCGCATGTTCTTAACATCTATATTTTAGCAGGAAAGTAAAAAAAATACAAGAGGTAACAGCAATGAAAGAATCCAATAGCGATTTTGACCAGATTGCCTATCAGAATAATTATATCAAACAGAAGTATGATCGTATTAATTTAACAGTTCCAAAGGGCAGGAAAGAGGAAATTAAGAAAAAGGCACTTGAAGAGGGGAAGAGTGTCAACGAATACATCAATATGCTAATAGATAGGGATCTGTAGTATTCTGATCAGAATTATGTCTAACCAAAAACCCGGACGAAATGATATCGTCCGGGTTTTTAGTGTTTTTGTGCCATTTTCAAAATGTCTCTTTCTGAATATATGCCACTTTGAAAAATGTGCTTGCTTGATGCGTGTCGTTTTCAAAGCGTTGTTTATTTAATATGTGCCACTTTGGAAGTGGTACATGCTATTAATCCTCTGTTGTTTCTGTTTCACATAATTCTTTTGATTTCTTTTCTAAGAATTCCCATTCTTCAACTGTCAAATTTGACAGCATGGATATAAATCTATTTTTGAAGGAGTCACTTTCTTCACTTAAAAGTTGCCTTGTCAATCTGGCTATATCGGCATTTCGATTGGTTGTTAAGAACATCTCGCCATTACCGGTGCGAAGCCAGTCCTCATTAACATTAAATTCTCGACAGATAGACACAACAATTGCGTCTATAGGTGTATTTCTTCCAATTTCGTAATTTGCAAGTGAGTTTCTTTTTATACCAATTCGATCAGCAAATTCTTGTTGCGTTAATTTTAAAGATTTACGAAGTATCTTTAGGCGTTCATTCATAGTGGAAACACCGTCCTTTCTATCAAAGAATACAATGTGAAAAAAAAATTGTCAATAAAAAATGTGCTGTTATCAACAAAAAAATGTTGACAAACGTCTTAACAAGACTTAATATAGTGCTAACATCAACAAACAAATGTGTTGAATATACTACACAGAAAGGATGAGTCATTTGACAGAAAGAGAAAGGCAAATTATTAAAACATTTGCAAAGGTCATTCCAAAGCTCTCCGAAGAAAAGAAGATTTATCTTCTTGGATTAGGTGACGGAATGGCTCTTAAAGCAGATGATGTGCAGAAAAAACGAAAGGAGTAATAACGAATCCCGGTAAACCGGGTTGACTGCCAAAGCGTGAAAAGTGGCAAGAACAAAAGGACTGACAGTTGCGTGAAAGAGGCATGAGTGGGAACAATCTTGTGAAAGCCATGTTGAAGTAGCAAGGGAAGCGTGAAGTCCTTATCCACGATACGGTATTTGTACGTGGTGTTATGAAACGAAAACTAACAGTATGCTGGATCAGCGCAGGAATATCAAGCTTTATGGCAGGTTATCTTGCCGGAAATGTAGACAAATGGATCTATATTGACATAGCTGACCAGCACCCGGATAGTATCCGATTTATCAAAGATTGCGAGAAAGCGGTTGGAAAAGAGATCGAGATACTACGATCAAAAGAGTACAGCAGTGTAGAAGAGTGCGTCAGAGTATTCGGAGGTTTTAGAAATCCCGGAAACGGCTTCGCACCATGCACGAACTGGCTGAAAAAGAGAGTGCGGAAAGAATGGGAAGAGCAGCACAAGGATTACGAATTGACCTATGTTTGGGGCTTCGATCTGAAAGAGAAGAACCGGGCAGAGAGGACGATGGAAGCAAATCCGCAGGCGAACCATTTGTTTCCGCTTCTCGACAGGCAATTATCAAAAGAAGAGGTTCATGGACTGTTTGAACGGACTTTTGATTTTGCCCGACCTCGAATGTACGAAATGGGTTATCCCAATAACAACTGTATCGGCTGTGTGAAAGGCGGTATGGGCTATTGGAACCATATCAGGAAAGATTTTCCGGAAGTGTTTGAGAGTCGGGCGAAGCTAGAGAGGGACGTTGGATATTCAATCTTAAAAGACAGCAAAGGCAAGCCGGTCTTTTTGGATGAATTGGATCCGAACCGCGGTAACATGAACACAGAAATTTTCCCGGATTGCGGGATTATGTGCTATCTGAATTTGGAGCCGGATGAAAATATTCGTTCGACATATCTTGACAAGTTTCGCTGCTGATGCAGCGAATGAAGTTTCGACAGATAGTTTATGGTATGTACAAACAAATGCAAAATGTCAGATTTTGACGGTGTCGGAATTCGACACAGAAAGGAGACAAAATGACACATAAAATGATATTAGTAGTAGCTGTAGGATTACTTTGGATTATAGGATTATTGGCTTCTGCTTTGATGTATAAGGTTGCGAAATCCTTCGATGAAACTTGTGGTAGTTTCTTCATTCAGGTAATTGGTATCTGTGCGATACTTACAGTTTTTTTAATAGTTCAGTTATAGATGGTACTAAATCTTCTAATAATTTTGTTGCCTTTTTCTGATCGTGTTCCATAATGGCAGCATTTAATTCGGTTAACTCTGGATGCAATTCAAGTGGAAGGTATGTCAAGGCCAAAAAGTAATATGTTCCATATTCTTTCTCCGTAGATGAATCTGGAAGAGCAATGGATTGTCCGGCATATTTTAGATAATTCTCTAAAATGTTACGGACATATAAAGTGGTGTTTTCCATTTCCTTTTGTTGCAGTTCCATGCGTTTCACTTTTAGTAGGTAACGGTTGTTTAGGACTACAGTGAGAACAGATGAAATGAAGCTGCAAACTGCGAGAGTGAATGATATAGCAATCGTTATAACAGATACTGACATAGGTTTATTCCTTCTTTCTTGTAAAAGTGTATTAATGGTATCCAGAGTGTACCACTTTTGTGAACAGTTGAAAAGTAGAAGACATATCCTGCTGGGCTATCGGCATGACGGGCGTAACCTTCTCCTTTTTTGTATTAGTTCACAGTACCACCTTGCATCTGAATAAGGTGCAGGGTGGATTGGGGGTGAGCATATGCATCCCGGTTTTTGTCACATGGAACGAAAAGAACATATGCAGCCATCATGAGCTGATCATGAATATCTCGTATTTCCCGGAAGCTGGTAGCTGTAGAACTTCCGGGATTAGGAACTAATAGGAAACGTTAACATATAGTATTGTGAGATGGTTGAGATGGAGGTGTGGAAGATGCAGCAACAGCAGTATTATCCGGCACAGAGGAAAATTGAGGTACATAATGGGACAAAATACGTCATTGATATCAAACGACCTGTTTTGTCCGAGGAAGAGAGTGCGCATCGCATGGAAAATGTGAAGCGTGAAGTGGCTAATCTGATGATATGTTATTTCAAACAAAAAGGGGAAAAGGGAACAAAGGAAGAGTAAATCCTGCTGAGCTATCGGCATGACGGGCAACTACCCCATACCCCTATAACACTTGCCGGGGCGGACAAGCCCCGGCACAAAAAGAAAGAAGGTTGACAGTATGATAAAGACAACAGCAGCAATCAAAGCTTATAAGAAATGCAGAATATGCGGTTTTACAACTACAGACGATAGTATCTGTTCTTGCAAAAGATGCAAGAGTTATCTGTATACATATTCCGGTATGTATGTTCCGAAGATTGCAAAAAAATAAGAGATGCACAAAAGTGCATCTCTTAGATCATATCACGCTAAGGCGCGAACATGAACCTATAACCTAAAACATATTGTATCATGTTCATGCCTTAGCGTCAAACCGGATCTCTGGTTTGGCTTTTTAGCAAAGGAGGTTCGGTTTGATCACCGAAAAAGGATATCATTCGTCAGATCCTTTTTTTATTGTCAGATGCAGACGATGCAGAGCAGAGTATTGGAGTACCAGACGGGAGAATGCGATTTGCGCAAAGTGTGGCAGTTCCGATACCGAGACAAAAGCACCGGAGCATACGATTGATCTGAGCGAGAAAAAGAAATAAAGTGTGCGTCATTTTGGTGGCGCAGGTAGGAGAATGAAATGAGAATAAAGAAATTTGATTGGAGTGATCAGGCAAAAGCTCCTTTTATTCAAGCTGCACAAAAAATCATTAAAGCATCCCCTTATAAGGATGTGCTGCGGGTCGGATCAGGCTTTGCGATCAACAAAAAGGGGGAGGCAAAAGTTTCAATCGAACCGATTCAACGAAAAGGTAACAGAGATTTATGGAAAGAGATCAAAAAATTAGACTGTTTTGTGGATGAAACAGGAAAGATTAGAAAACGTGATCTTCCGGGGCAACAGACACCGCTATGCTATATCGGCAGCTTTGTCTTTTCCCTTGCAGATAAAGGATACAAATACTAAGAAAGAAGGTTGAACAACATGAAAACAATATGTATTGCCGGCTTAAAAGGCGGTATTGGAAAAACGACAACAGCAACATCCCTGGCGTATCTTTTGGCGAATGAGCAGAATAAAAAGGTTTTGCTAGTGGACGCAGACAGTCAGGGAAATGCATCTATGACATTCGGTGTTTTTGATGATGTGGCTTCCGGTATGGTGCCGGTGATGGCACAGGGCATATCGGAGAGTATCATGTCCCCTGCCTTAAAGCAGGTGCTTGATGATACAGAGTATACAAAGCCAAAGGATCTGATCAAAAAGTCAGAGTATGGCGTGGATGTTCTGACGGCAAACGGATATCTGGATCTGGTCAATGCATTGCTTACGATTGAAAAGACAAATGACCAGATCTTTATATTAAAAAGCTTTTTGGAAAGCGTAGCAGACGAATATGACCTTTGTCTGATTGACTGTGGATTAAAGATGGATATTACCGTGATCAATGCGGTGCTTGCAGCGGATCTGATCATCAGTCCGATGCGTCTTGGCGGTTATGAGCTGAATGCAAGCGAGATTTTTGACAACCAGATCTTTGATCTTCGGGAGCTTAACCCGGATGTGGAAGTCTATGTTTTGATCACTTGTTTTCAGAAGAGTAAGACAACGACAGCGATCGAAGAAAATCTTCGTGACCGTTATTTTGATGAAATGTTTGACGCGCATATCAGAAACAGCGTGGTTGTGATGGGCAAATCATTTATGGATGGACCGCTTCCGGCTAATTCAAGGAACTCTATCGCGGTTAAGGATTACAGAGCGGTTGCAAATGAGATACTGGAGGTGATCGGATAATGGCTTCAGGATATAGCGCAATACTTAGTTTGAACCGGAAGAGTACAGGAGATACGGCAAGATCAAGCTGTGCGAGGTTTCGGACGAAAGACATTTCTATCAAAAATATATATTCTTCTGATCTGAACTTTTACCCGCAAAAGGGGATTGAGCAAAAGGCGGCAGAGATTCAGGCGGTCGGTCTGCTTTCCAATCTGGTTGTAATGCATAAGCCATGCGATCAGGGCGAGTATAAGCTTGTGTCGGGTGAAAGACGCTGGCGTGCGTTAAGTCTCCTGGTCGAGCAGGGCTATAACGAGTTTGAGAAAGTGACCTGTCAGATCAGAGAGCCGGGCAATGAGCATGAAGAAATGATTGAGTTGATCTTAGCCAATTCTTCCAGACAAAAGGACACATTTACGCTTGCAAAGGAAGAGCAGACGCTAAAAAGGGAGCTGGAGTATATGCGGGATCATGACATGAAGCTGAATGGCTATGATCTCAAAGAAGGTCGGCTTCGTGATGTGATTGCGGACATATTGAATATATCAAAGACAAAAGTAGCAGAGCTAGAAGCAATCTCTAACAGATTGATCCCGGTATGGAAGCTGCAACTGGAAAAAGATGTTCTGTCCTCTTCGGTGGCATACCGGATATCTAAGTTAGAGCCTGCTGATCAATACAGTCTTTATCAGAGATATCCGAAGGGTGTGACTTTGGCAGATATACAGGCTTTCCTGGACGAGATGAAAAAGGAAAGTGAGGATGCTTTGCCGAAACAGTCTCCCCAAGAGCAGGAAGACCAACTTCCGGGGCAGATGATCTTGTCGCAGGAGGGAGAATGCGTTGACTCTGATACCGAGGTCGCTGACAGACAAGCTGAACCGATAGAACCGGATTTAGAAAGCGAAGCTGCGGTTTTGCCGGAGCAGAAAGCGGATACAACCAAACAGACAGAGCAGAGTGGGAATCATGCAACAATGAATTTACCGGAAAGCAGACCGGTAGAAAAAGAGAACCTCAAAGATTCTGAAAATACGGAAGAAAGTGCAGAATCGGAAATCTTTGCAGCCGGTGAAGCAGGAAAAAAACGTTCTCTTTATGATCGCAAAATGAAAGCGATTCAAAAGTTGATTGATGAAGAGATGAAATCGCTTAAAACGTTTAAAAACAGCCCAAATATTCATGCAGAATGTGCGGCAAGCTCACTTGCGCAGGAAATTATATTAAAGCATCAGATTATGCTGGATGCATTTATTTTATATAAGAAAAGACTGGAGGGATCGCATGAACCGAAATGATGAAATGGATATTGTTAGGAATTATCGTGAAGCAAAGTACCCAAAGAGTCAGGAAAGGATATTGGCGGATCTGTACTTATGCGAAGTAAGTGACATTCAGGAAATATTGATCCGAAATGGCGTGTACCGGCAGAATGCAAAAGGAAAAGGCGGTGCAGCAGGCTATGGAATCAAACGTGGAAAGCGGAAAAGAAAGAAGGTGAGTGCTTGAATAAAGTAATATTGGTCGGTCGTCTGACGAGAGATCCTGAGATCCGTTATACATCCGGGCAGAACCAGACGGCAGTTGGAAGATATACGCTTGCTGTGGATCGCCGGTATAAGAAAGAGGGTGACGAGCAGACAGCAGACTTTATTAACTGTGTCACATTTGGCAGAGGGGCAGAGTTTGCAGAAAAGTATCTGCATCAGGGTACGAAGATCGCTGTGGTCGGGCGTATTCAGACCGGAAGTTATACCAACAAGGACGGTCAGCGTGTGTATACCACGGATGTTGTTGCAGAAGAGCAGGAATTTGCCGAAAGCAAAGCTGCAGCAAGTCAACGAAACACAAATGGCAGTCAGAGTGCGACAAGCAGACAGGATGCAAATGACAGCCGGCATGTCAATAATAACGGTTTGGGTGTGCCTGATCCGACAACGCAGGCTGATAACAGTGGTTTTATGCAGGTGACAGATGATACAGAGTTACCATTTTCAACGTAGAGAGATCCATGAAAGGTTGTGTTTTGCCGATAAACCACAACTTATATATATGATCCACATGCAGATCATGGGTTTTAGTAAGCATAGCAGCAGGTTACATTTTGACAGAAATGAGGAAAGTATGAAAAAGAGAAAGGACAAGGATCTGGCACATATTGACCATTATCGTTATCGTCAGCTTTTATACTTCTGCTTCCAGTACAACACTTGGAAGCAGGAGATAGAAGAGATGAACAAAAACCTTAAACCGGATGGAATGCATTATGATGGAATGCCAAAAGCACGCTCTATTTCTTCGGAGACGGAGCGCAAAGCCATCCGTCTGGTGGTTTTGCAAAAAAAGATTGATGCAGTAGACCAGGCAGCCAAAACAGCTTCACCGGATCTTGCAAAGTATATTATTTATTATTGTGCCAATCGGGATATCAACTTTGAATATCTTAGATCAAGGATGAAAATACCATGCAGTGAGTCAACATTTTTTCGACACAGAGCGGTATTTTTCAGGGTGTTATCATCTATTTTAGATGAATATTGTTTGTGATTTTAGATTGAAAATAGGTGCCTATTGCGTTCTGTAAAGGGTTCTTTAGGTGTTTATTTATATATTTTAGGGGTTCTGCCAGCGTTGCGCTTATGCGTGGTTCTGCCAGTGTTCCGATGATTTACAGGGTTCTGCCGGCGTTGCACTTATGTGTGGTTCCGGTAGCGTTCTGATGATATACGGGTTCCTTTGGCGTTGCGTTTATCGTGGTTCCTCTGGCGTTCGTATGCCTGTAGTGACAGTCAACAAGCAAGAGAAAGGAGAAGAAAAACACATGAACCAGAAGGAAGGTCTTGATTACTTTCCGATGGAATGTGTGACAGATGAAAACATTAAGCTCATAACAGCAGAATTTGGATTACAGGCGTTTGCCATTATCGTAAAGATATATCAGATGATCTACAGTCATCATGGATATTATTGCGAATGGAACGAAGAGGTTGTCTTGTTGTTCGCCCAAGAAAACGGGCTGGGTCGCAAGAAGGTTTCTTCGGTAAATGAAATATTGCTCTGCTGCATGAGAAGAGGAGTTTTTTCGCTTTCACAATATGAACAGAATGGAATCCTGACTTCAAAGAAAATTCAGGAAATTTTTCTGGCTGCGACACATCGCAGGAAAAAAGTGGAAATGAAAAAAGCGTACCTCTTAGTTAAGGTCGCACATCTTTCTGAAAATGTATGCATTTTGGACGAAAATGTAGACATTTTGAACGGAAATGTAATCACTTTGGAACAAAGTAAAGTAAAGGAAAGTAATAATACATATATATCTACACCCACGCTGGGAGAGATACAGGATTATGTGAGGAAAAAGGGAAGCCGTATTGATCCGGTGAAATTTTTCAACTACTACCAAATGCGAAATTGGTGCATCAATGGCAGCTTTATTTCGGACTGGGAAGCAGCAGTAGATTATTGGGACTCCAATGAAAAGTCTCCGGCACAGTCAAAAGACCGGGCACCGGGAGGAAAAAAGGCAAAGAACCAATTCAATGCATTCGATAGCCGGGATGTAACGAATAGCGAAATGCAGGCGTTGGAGAAGATGCTGTTGGAGAAGTAGGTATATGTATGAGATTGTGTCGGAATCCGACACAGGGGAGGTAATAAAAAAGGGACTGTGCCGTAACGATTTTAACCGTTACAGCGACAGTCCCATGGAGTTATGAAAGAACAGATAACAAAGCGTCTTGTAAAACCTTAGAGCAGTTGATACCGCGTTTATCAGCAAGATTTGCAAGCCACGCAGGAAGAGAGACATTTTTTCTGACAGCTTTTGTATCGGTTGCACTACGATATTGAATGGTATCTGCCTGAATAACAGTAAGAATATCATTATCACCATGTACAATCTCCGGCTGTGGGGTTGGATGTGGCGGTTCGATATCCTCGTCTTCCAGAACAACCAGAGATAAGTTGAGTGCGTCCGTAATCAGGGAAATTGCTTCTGATAAAGAGCCGGCAGTTGTAATACAACCGCTGATATCAGGAACCTTTGCGTAAAATGTACCTTCGGATTCTGTAATTATAGCAGTATAGGTATAAAGCATGTAAAACACCTCCTTTGGTGAGGAAATAGGGAAGATCCTTGTTAATAGTATACACAAAAAAGAAAAGAGGTTGAAGAGTAAATTGGTAGATGAAAAGAAGGTAATAAAAAAGCTGCAAGATCGCATTGATGATTTTGTATTAAAACATCCAGATAAGAAAGATTGTGAAGCAGTACAAACAGTAGAAGAATTCATTCAGATGCTGGAGGAAGAAGCTGAAAAAGCACAGTTGATTAGTGAGTAAAAATGTGCATAATATAACTGTATTAGTAATGATATGAAATACAGAACTCTTGTTTTTATATATTATCGCACAAGGGAGGTTGATGACATGAAAGTAGCATATCCTGTTATATTTACAGATATGGATACTAATATTTTAATCGAGGTTCCGGACTTGGGAATATTGACTGAGGCGAATGAGGAAGGTAAGACAAAAGGAACTATAGCGGATGCTATTATGATGGCTAGAGATGCTATAGGTATAAGTTGTATTGAAGCAGAGGATAGGGGGGATGAAGTTCCGATATCTTCCGATATGGCACAAATTGATATTACAAGAGGAACGTTTTATGAAGATGGTAAAAGCGTTTTATCATTGGTTGATGTTGATCTGGCAGCGTATAGACGAATGTTAGATAATAAGACAGTTCGTCGTAATGTAACATTACCAAATTGGTTAAACCAGGAAGCTGAAAAGTCACATATCAATGTGTCTAAGGTATTACAAGAAGCACTTATGGCAAAACTTGGCGTATCAAGATAATGTTGAAATTTCTTGGTTATCAATAATATGAAAAGTTAAAAAATGACGGCAACTTGCGTTAAAAGTTGCCGTCATTTTTTGCAAAGCATTCTGTTGTTTTTAGATTTTATTTCTTAAAAAGATTTTTTAAAAACCAAAACACAAAACAACCAAAAACAAAGAAAAAAATCATAACAAACATAATAATTAATACTATATAAGCTAAGTCAGTCAATGGCTTAAATATATTCATAATATCACGCCTCCTTTCTGCTTTGATATGTTCATCTTAGTCATAATTCCAACAGCTAAGTCAATGTTTTTTTTGTCATTTTTAAAATAAATTTATTTGGCAGAAAAGAGGGTGTACGAAAATAAATTTAGAAAAAAATGTAAAAAACACTTGACATACGGTGTACAGTATGGTATTATATAATTGTAGCAAGGAGATAGCACAAGAAAGGAGCAACAACTTATGAGTAAGAAACATAAGAACAAAAAAAGCTCCAACAAGATGGATTTGAGAGCCGCTTTGTTGGAGCTGGTGATCGGTACTTTGTTACTGATCATCGACAAAATCCTTGATTGGTTCATGTAACCAATCGAGGTAGGGTGGGAGAGGGCGAAAGCCCTTCCTGCCTTTACTATAACATTATATGTATTAAAAGTAAAGAAAAGAGGTGTTACACTATGATAAGAATATTAGGAATCTTTTTTATTGTGTTAGGCTTGATAAGCTTAGGTGTCTGGGGTGTTCAGACAATCAAAGAAAAGAGACGATAATGCAGCAGTTTATTGGTTCGGTGTCGGAATCCGACACCGAATCCAAAAGAGAAAGCAGGTGATGATTCGTGGAAAAGAAGATACGACCACAGGATAAGTGGAATGCAAAAGCCGGTTATATCAGCAAATCCTATAAGCTAAAAAAGGATGTTGTGGAATCCTTTGCAAAAGCCTGTGAGCAGGCACAGACCAGCCAGGCAGGACAGCTTACAAAAATGATGCAGCAGTTTATTGAGTCGGTGTCGAATTCCGACACCGAAAAGCAACAATAACCGTTGCAAGATAATATCCTAATTTGTGCTATTGTATTGAAAAAGAGATGAGCGATCATCTCTTTTTTTGCTGTTTTTTAGAAAAAAATGTAAAAAACACTTGACATAGTGTACACATTATGATATTATATACTTGTAACAAGGAAATAGCACAAAGAAAGGAGTAAGCCTTATGAGTAAGAAGTATAAGAAAAAAAGCTATAAGCTTGCGAATGTAATTATCAAAGCGTTGTTTGCGGTTTCTGCATTGATAACGGCAGTAGCGAAGCTTATAGCGACACTTGCAGGTATTCTTCAATAGAAGCCTGCAGGGGTTGAGGGGTAGGGCGAAAGCCCTATCCACACTTATATATTATCATAAGGTTATAAAAAAGCAATGGGAAAATATTCAGTGTTTGATGCATTTTTAGTTTTTTCACTAATTTTGTGTGTGGCTACCGGCAATGCGGTGTATGCTCTTGTGTTGTTGGCGGTATCAGCAGTTTTAGAACTGATCGATATTGGAAAGCAGATATACAAAACAGTGCGAAAAGAAGATGACAGCAAAGCGAGGTGATCGGGATGGAAAGTAAAGCGAATGTACAGACAAGAGCAACAATGAAATATCAAAAGAAAGTTGGTATTATCGCAAAGTCATTTAAGATCAAGAAAGAATTAGCGGATAACTTTAAGATTGCCTGTGAAAAAGCAGGAGTATCACAGGCTTCACAGATCAGTCGGATGATGCAGCAGTTTATTGATTCGGTGTCGGATTCCGACACCGAAAAGCAACAATAACCGTCATAAGATAATAGCCTGACTTTACCTAAAAAGAAAAGTTGGGAGGCAGAGCACCCAAATCTGTGTTATTATGGTATCGGGCAAGAAAAGGAGATGAGCAGAATCATCTCCTTTTTTGTACACCAATATAGCGTGGAGGTGGTTTGCTAGTGAATACAGTAGAGCCTATACGAGATATGGGTACGGTCAATGACATTGCTGATTATTTAAAGAGTCAATGCTATCGCAATTATGTGATGTTTGTCTTTGGAATCTATAGCGGATTGCGGATATCGGACATTCTCAGACTGCGTGTGCGTGATGTCAGAGGAAAGAAAGATGTGTATATCCGGGAGAAGAAGACAGGAAAAGAGAAATCCTTTCCGATCAATCCGGAGCTTCGTCCGATCCTGAATGAGTATATCAAAGACAAAGCAGACTATGAATATCTGATCAAGTCAGCCAAAGGAGAAAACAAAGCGATCTCCAGACAGCAGGCTTATGATATCTTATCCAAAGCCGGGAAGAAGTTTGGCATTAGTAAGATTGGTACACATACACTGCGTAAGACCTTTGGTTATCATATGTATCAGCAGACAAAGGACATCGTTACGTTGCAGCAGATCTTTAATCATGCAAGTGTACAGGTTACGATGCGATACATTGGTCTGACAAAGGATATGAGAGATACCAATATGAGAAAGCTGTCTTTTAAGGGAAGATGATAAAGTGGTTGTGTATCCGGAGCAGGTCAAAAGAAAAGAGAACGAATGAATTGTGTGGAAGTGTAAAGCGTGTGCTTTATGCTTTTTCTTTTTTTGTGGCAGCAATCTGACATAAAAAGAGGGTGACAGATTACAGAACAAAAAAGTTTGGCACTTATTAGAAGAAACACGAACAAAGCGATCTAACACAATTATACGTTATGTCAGATTAAGTGGAGGAAGTGGAAGCAATGGCAAAAGAGTTTGCAAAAGCCTTTTATCACTCCCGACAATGGAAAAAATGTCGTGACAGCTACATCAGGCAGAGGATTGGCATAGATGGAGGATTGTGCGAGTTGTGCCAGAGCAGTCTTGGCTATATCGTGCATCACAAAGAAATGCTAAACGAGAACAACATTCATGATCCGGATGTAACGTTGTCCTTTGATAACCTGCAATATGTATGCAAGCAGTGTCATGATGATCTGGAAGGTCATGGAGTGGTTAGGAAGAAGAAAATGCTCGTTTTTTTCGATAAAAACGGCAATCCAATAGGAAAAATAAGCGAAAATACCCCCCTTTTTAAGGATTGAGTGACCGAAACCCCGGCACCGGGGGTGGCCATTGGTTTGAAACGCAGGAAGTTCCTGTAGGGGGTGTGGTATAAGGAGGAAAGCAGATGGTCGATCTGGAAGAAATCGAAGCCGAAGAGCTTCGGAGAGAAGAAAAATCAGACAGTATTTCAAACTATCTGGAGAAAAAGAAAAGGATCAAGAAAGAGGTTGCACGTCTGAAAAGACTTTTTAAGGAAATAGACGATAATAAGAAAAAGCTGGTCTTCACAACGATTGATGATGTGGCGTTTATGACAATAACCATGCAGGATCTGCGGGATGATATCATTCGTGATGGCACAACCGTAGAATACAAAAATGGTGAAAATCAATATGGCACAAAACAGTCACCGGATGCACAGCTTTATTTGCAACTGTCCCAAAAGCAGACGCAGGCAATGAAGATTTTGCTGGATTGTCTGCCAAAGGATAAAAAGTTAGAGATCAAGGCACAGGAAGATGATTTTGATGAATTTGTGGATGGGCGTGATGAAATATGAGACGGTATTCGTTAGAATATAATCCGATTTTGCAATATTATGCACAGATCAAATCCAAGAAAGTTACGGTAAGTAAGGCGATCGAAAAATGGTATCGCTATCTCGTCTGGCATATTCAAAACCCGGATGAGTATTTTTATTCTCCAAAGCGTGCCAACCATATTATTGAATTTGCCGAGAACTTTTGTAAGTTTTCAAAAGGTGCAACCGGAGGACAGCCGGTTCGTCTGGAACTTTGGGAAAAGGCACACCTGGCAGCAGTCTTTGGCTTTGTTGATATCAATGGAAACCGGCAATGCCGGGAATCTCTTTTTATCGTGGGCAAGAAGAATGGAAAGTCACTGCTTGCGTCTATTGTAGGTTTGTATATGCAGATTGGAGACGGAGAACCCGGACCGGAAGTATATGCCGTGGCGACAAAGAGAGATCAGGCATCCATCATCTGGAAAGAATCGAAGCGAATGGTCAACAAATCGCCACAGCTTCGCAAAAGGATCAAACCGCTTGTCGGGGAGCTTTCGAGTGAACAGTATAATGATGGGAGTTTCAAACCGCTTGCAAGTGACAAAGATACTTTGGATGGTCTGAACGTGCATTGTGTGCTGATGGATGAGATCCACCAATGGAAGAATGGCAAGGCACTGTATGACATTATGGCAGATGGTACGACAGCCAGGCAACAGCCTTTAGTATATATAACTTCTACGGCAGGAACAGTAAGAGAAGATATATACGATCTGAAATACGAAGAAGCTAAGAGAGTGATCAACGGCCTTTTTGATAAAAACGGATACAAGGATAAACATTTCTTCCCATTTTTGTATGAGTTAGACAACAGGAAAGAATGGACGCAGGAAGAAAACTGGTATAAAGCCAATCCCGGATTAGGTACGATCAAGAACCTGGATACGCTTAGAGCAAAGGTCAAGAAAGCATTAAATAATCCGATGCTTGTCAAGAACCTTGTCTGTAAAGAGTTTAATATCAGGGAGACTTCCAGCGAATCGTGGATGACGTTTGAAGATTTGGATAATACCGCAACTTTTGATATCAAAAAGCTTTGTCCGAAGTATGGAATTGGCGGCAATGACCTTTCTTCGACAACCGATCTGACCAATGCCACACTGCTTTTTATGGTGCCGGATGATAAGCACATTTATGTGGAGCAGATGTATTGGCTGCCGGAAGATCTGTTGGAACAGAGAGTACGTGAGGATAAGATCCCATATGATCTCTGGCTCGAGCAGGGATGGCTTCGTACCTGTCCCGGTAACAAAGTGCATTATAAGCATGTTGTGGAATGGTATCAGGAGATGCAGGAAAAGTATGATATCTATCTTTTCAAGGATGGATATGATTCGTGGAGTGCGACATATTTTGTGGAAGATATGAAGAATACATTCGGCGCCGATACGATGGAGGCGGTAATTCAGGGAAAGAAAACGCTGTCGTCTCCGATGAAGAGTCTCGGTGCCGATCTGGCAGCAAAGAGGATTGTGTATCAGAACAATCCGATCCTGAAATGGTGTCTTGCAAATACAGCAGTAGATATTGATAAGAATAATAATATCCAGCCATGCAAGGGCAACAGTCCGACAAGAAGAATTGACGGTCTGGCAGGACTGCTTGACGCTTATGTGGTGTTAGAAAATCATCTGGAAGAATATCAGTCATTGATTTAGGAGGAATGGAAGGAATGGGCATTTTTCAAAAGTTACAAAATGCAAGGGAACGGGATGTGTTCCATATGGTGGTAGATGTCGGCAATGGCTTCTATGCATGGAACGGAAACCTGTACTGGTCCGATATTGTACGGGCGTGCATTCGACCAAAGACCAAAGCGATCGGTAAACTGATCGCCAAACATATTAGAGAAACAGAAACGGATGGAGCAAGAAAGATTGATGTCAATCCTCTTGTCAACATCCGTTTTTTGTTAGAAGAACCGAACCAATATATGACCGGGCAGATGCTTCAGGAGAAGGTCGCAAACCAGTTAGCATTAAATCACAATGCATTTATTCTGATCCTCAGGGATGCCTTTGGTGTTCCGTGTGGTTTGTACCCGATTCCGGCAGTAACCGTAGAAGCACGCTATGACAAGCAGGAGCTGTATTTGCGGTTTTATTTTCAGAATGGAAAGAATGCGGTCTTTCCGTATTCGGAGGTTATTCATATTCGTGAAGATTATTCCGAAAACGATCTTTTTGGAGATCCACCCGGCAAAGCTTTGGCAAATCTTATGAACATTGTAACGACATCGGATCAGGGAATTGTTAATGCGATCAAGAATGGCGCTGCAATCCGCTGGCTTTTGAAGTTTACACAGTCGTTACGACCGGAAGATTTAAAGGGACGGGCAAAGGAATTTGCAGAGAACTTTTTGAGCATGAAAACGCAGTCTTTTGGTGTGGCTGCCACAGATGCAAAAGGAGAAGCAAAGCAGATCCAGCCGAATGACTTTGTACCAAATGCAGCACAGTCGGACAGAACCGTGGAAAGGGTGTATGCCTTTTTTAACACGAATAAAAAGATTGTGACCTCTTCTTATACAGAAGATGAATGGATCTCATACTACGAATCCTGCATCGAGCCGATAGCGTGTCAGATGGCGGGCGAATATACCCGGAAGCTTTTTACCAGAACACAGCGAAGCTATGGCAACAAGATCATGTTTGAAGCATCCAACCTGACTTTTGCAAGTATGACAACGAAACTGAATCTGGTGCAGTTTGTAGACAGAGGAATTATGACACCAAACGAAGTACGTTATTATCTGAATCTTGCACCTGTAGATGGTGGGGATGTGTTAGTCAGACGACTTGATACGGCAAAGGTGTCGGAATCCGACACCGATCAAAAGGAAGGAAGTGAATGATAATGCCAAGTATTGATCTGAAAGGAACGATTGTCAGTGATGATGATAAGTGGCTCTATGATTTTGTGGGATTGGATGCGGTGTGTCCGGCAGATATCCGAAAAGGGCTTGCTGATGCAAATGGTGAAGATGTCGTTGTTGTGATCAGCTCCGGTGGCGGGGATGTTATGGCAGGAAATGAAATGGCATATGAACTGGGAGCATATAAAGGGCAGACAACGGCTGATATTAGCGGTTTTTGCGGAAGTGCTGCCACGATCGTAGCCTGTGGAGCCGGAAAGGTTCGCGCCTATCCAAGCACGATGTATATGATACACAACGTGTCAAGCGGTGCTTCCGGGGATTATCATGCGATGGAACAGCAGTCAATGATCTTACAGACGGCAAATAAAGCCATCTCGAACTTATACAGGCAAAAGACCGGGCTTTCCGAGAAAGAGCTTTTAGATCTTATGGATCGGGAGACCTGGATGGATGCAGCCACCGCCAAAGAAAAAGGCTTTGTGGATGAGATTATAGGGGAAAGTGGTGCAAAAGCACCGTTTACCATAAATGGCTCTTTTGGAAATATTCTTTCCGATGAAGCGAAGCAGAAGATCAGAAATATGTTCTTGTGTCGGAATCCGACACCGGATATGACAGACAAAGAACAGGAAATTCTGGTCGCAAAAGAACAATTAAAACTTATGAGAATGAAGGGAGACGTATTATGAAATTTATGAATGTTTTTTTAAAGTTTACAGGTCATGCAGACTATGTAGCTTACAGAAACGGAATGCTCGATGAAGCAGAGAACCTTTTGAATGAGGGAAAGCTTGAAGAGTATAAAGCAAAGAAAGAAGATGTTGAAACGTTTGACAATGAGTACAAGGATTTTGTACAACAGCAGGCTGAAATGACAGCACTTCGCGGGGCAGCAGTTGTACCGCAGGGAGTAACGGATACCATGAGTGCACCTGATGGCAGCATGGCAGCAGTATCGTTTGAAAATGAGAATGCAGATGATAAGGAATACCGCATGGCTTTTATGAACTATGTTCTGAAAGGTGAAGCAATCCCGGCACAGTTTAAAAACCAGTCAGAGGTGACATCGAGTGGTGATGTCGGTGCCGTTATTCCAAATACGATCATTGAGCGTATCGTGGAGAAGATGGAACTGGTTGGAACCATTCTGAACAAAGTCACAAGAACCTTTTACAAGGGTGGTGTTACTGTTCCTACTTCTGTCGCAAAGCCGGTTGCCACATGGACGACAGAGCATGGAACGTCTGATAAGCAGAAAAAGGCATTAGGATCGATCACATTTAACTACTTTAAGTTAAGATGTGTCGTAGCGGTAGGAATTGCGACCGACACGATGACATTAGAGATCTTTGAACAGACATTGTCTAAGAATGTTGCCGACGCGATGGTGAAAGCTTTGGAAGAAGCGATCATCAAAGGAGACGGATTAAATGAACCAAAGGGCATTCTGACAGAAAGTGCACAAGAAGATCAGGTTGTCAGCTTGAAAAAGGGTGCAGCCATCACTTATAAAAATCTGTGTGCAATGGAAGCAGCTCTGCCGGAAGCATACGAAAATGGTGCAGAATGGTATATGTCTAAGAATACATTCTACAATCAGATCGTTGGTATGACTGACAGCAATGGTCAGCCGATCGCACGTACTAACGTAGGGATTGATGGAAGACCGGAGCATACGATCCTTGGTCGCAAGGTCAACTTCTGTCAGTATGTACCAAGCTGGACGGCATCGGTAGAAGAAGATACAACGATCGCATTTATCTTCAACATGGAAGATTATATGCTTAACACAAATCTGAACGTTACGGTCAAGAAATACGAGGATCATGAGACAGATGATCAGATGACGAAAGCCATTATGTTAGCAGACGGTAAAGTGATCGATACCAATTCGCTGACGATCATGCAGGTAAAAAACGCATAGACGCTGATACGAAAAAATACACGGAGGATGAATTGCAAGCTATGACGATCGCACAGATTAACACGCTTGCATCCGAACGTGGATATAGTATCAGCGGTAACAAAACACAGTTAATTGCTCGTTTTTTAGATAATCAGGGAGGAAGTTAATGACGCAACTGGGTGAGAAGATTAAGAAGACACTTCGTATCCGGCATGACTCTCTGGATGAAGAGATTGAAGAAAATATTGTAACCTGCCTGCTCCTGCTTCAAGGAGTGGGCATTTCTCCATCAAAGGCGTGCAGGGAACCGGAGGACAAACTGATCCAGAAAGCTTGTGAGCTGTATTGCAAGTGGCAGTTTGATTTCGATGGGAAGGGCGAACGTTTTGAAAGAGCATATGAAGGGTTACGGGATTTTCTGTCGTTAGGCGGTGAGTATACAAATGAAGTCACGCAATGAGGTCTTGTATCTGTTAGAAGAGACGCAGGAAAAGCGAGACGCAGCCGGGTTTCTGATCGAAGAGGAAGAGACACAAAGCTGTCAAAGAGAGGTCTTTTGCAGCGTAGATTCCGTTAAAAGAAATGAGTTTTTTGAAGCAATGAGAAGTGGCATTCGTCTGGCACTGGTTTTTCATATTGCTGTAGATGATTATCAGGGAGAAACCAGACTGCTTTATGAGAATACCAAGTACAAGATAGAAAAGACATATCGGTTAAACGAATATGATCTGGAACTATCGGTAAGTGAGTTGTAATGGCAAATTTTGATTTTGATTTTCCCGAAGATATGCTTTCGGGCTTAGACAGTATTTTGGACGATGTTGCTCCGAAGATGATAGAGGAAGCATTGCCAACGTACCAAAAGGCATTAGAAGACAGCGTCAGGACAGTTATTTCAACAGCATCGGAAGACGTAAAGCGTCAGACCGGAGATTTAGAGAAATCCCTTAAAATATTGCCACCGAAAAGGACAAAGACAGGTGCTTATATTGGCAGTGTCAACTTTGTTGGATACGATGCAAAAGGAAGTCCAAATCCGGTTAAGGCACTGGGCTTAGAGTATGGCAACAATCACCAGGTTGCCCGACCATTTATGCAAAAGGCAGCAAATAGCTGTAGGGCGGAAGTGACAGACAAAATGCAACAGGTGTTTAACCGGGAGGTGAAAAGTTAGTGGATGCAGTTCTGAAAATTCCAACTGTTTTACAGCAGATCGGTTTGGAGATTGCTCAAAATGTCTATCAGGGCAGTAAGAAAGAGTACATCGTTTATAACATTGCAACAGAGACACCGACTGACTTTGCGGATAATACACCACAATATGATGAAGTCTATGTGCAGGTACATTTGTTCCTGCCAAAAGACAAAAACTATCTGGCGTATCAGCAAAAGATCCGTCATTTGCTTTTTGAAGCAGGGTTTGGTTATCCGTCTGTTGCTTTGAATGTAGTAGAAGATGAAACCAGACATATCTGTCTGGAAACCAGTATCAAACAGGAGGTTGAAAAGTTATGGCAAACACAGGATTAAGTACATTTATGCACGCAAAAAGAGATGAAAAGACAGGAGAATATGCAGCACCGGGAAAGATGGCAGGTGCGATCGAATTCAAGGAGACATTGGATCGTAATGATGCAAAGCTGTATGCAGACAATGAGTTAAAGGACAGCGATACATCGGTTACCGGTGGTAAGCTGGCATTGACTGTAGATGATGATGACGAGACGGTATTTGCTCCGATTCTGGGTGCTACGCTGGAAGAGATGAAAGTTGGCGAAAAGACATATCAGAAGATGGTATCACGTACTGATGATGAGCCGGTTTATGAAGGCTTTGGTTTCATCACAAAGAAAAATGGCGGTAAGTACCGTGTGACATTCTATCCGAAAGTAAAATTTGTGATGGGTGATGAAGAAGCTAAGAGTGCCGAAGACAAGACAGAATACACAAAGCCAACCGTAGAAGGTACGTTGTATCCGGTTGACGGAGAGTATAAGGTCCGCGTGATCACGGAATCACTTGAAGAAGCAAAGAAAGTTTTGGAAGCTCTTTTTACTCCACAGCAGGATGCTGCGTAAAAAGTAAGCAGACAAAAGAAAGGTAACGAAGAATTCCTTTTCCTCTCAAAAGGGAGAGGAAAGGGAGTTTTATAACATTAGGAGGATATTATGCGATTATTTGATTTGGAAATAGATGGCCAGAAATACCCGGCATGTTGTGGGCTGCGTGCATTAGGACAGATTCAGAAAAAGTATGGATCATTAAGTGCGTTTGAAAAAAAGCTCCTGCCATATCAGGAGCAGACAGAAAAAGGTCATGATGAGAAGCTGTTGGATGTTGATGCAATGGATATTCAGATGATCATGGAAACGACAGAGCTTTTCCTGAAAGAAGGTGCATTTCTCACAGGAGAGAAGGTCGAGACAGACAAGATCCTTTGTAGCGCAAGCAATCCTTTTGGGCTTGTTTTACAGCTTTTTGATATCTATGTAATGAGTATGAAGCCGGATAATGAAGAGAACGTCTCAAAAAAACGGACGAGCCAGAGGATGTCAGGCTAAATATCCCCTGGTGTAGATTTATAGCCATGAATCGACTCGGCTTTTCCATGAGTGAAGCAGAGTTCTTAGCCTTTGGCGAATTTGTAGATCTTTATCGTGAATATCAGAATGTATTCGATCTTGAAAATATGCTGCATGCAGCCAAAAAAACATATCACGGTATGCAAAAGGCAATAGAACATGAGGAAAAACCGATCGAATTTTAGCGAAAAATGGGAAAAACAGTTGACATATGCCCGACGATGATTATATAATAAAAATATAGTTTAGAACATAGGGGAGGATGGCATATGGCAAAGATGGGAAGACCTTCGGATAATCCGAGAAGAACAAAGCTTAGTATACGTTTGAGTGATGGCGATAAGGAGTTGCTCGAGGAATATTGTAAAAGAGAAAAAGTTACCAGAACGGAGGCAGTCAGCAGAGGGATTCAAAAGCTGATGGAAAAAAAGGGGGTAGAGAAAAATGATTGAAATCGGTACACCTTGTTTTTTGTTTATTATTGCATATATATTGTATTTGGCATTTCAAAGTTTAGGGCGGAGCAGTAAAAAGTTAAGTCCGAAATATGATAAGATGTTAGAAGCGAAAAAAGCAGAAGAAATGTTTTGGGATCAGTATTGGAAATTAAGTCATATTTCAGATCAAGCACATACTTGTATTGCAGATAGCGAAATATGGATGATTACGAAAAGGCATGATTGTAACGGTGAAGATGATGATGAGTATTTAGAAGAGTTAGATCGAATTAATAGAAGACGAAAAGAAGAATTATACAGACTGGAAGCAGAAGCAAATAAACACATAGAAAAGATAAAAAGAATGAATAAGGAATCAGGTGAATTATTTAATTCGATCAAGAACGATTTGTACAATATAAAGGAGAAGAAAGATGACTAAATTAATATGGGAAATAGTGGTAATAGTTCTTTTTTTGTTTTTATTCAGAAAACCGTTATGGTCTGCATTGCGTGTGATTAATTCAAAAAACAGAGATGTCTGGATGGCGAAAAAGGAATGGGAAGAATGGCCGATCAGGTTAGCACATTATAGTAAAAGATATGTGGATGCGCTGGAGGAGGACTTCGAAGCAATATTGGAATATGATAAAATAAGCCGAGGAGATTTTGAAAATGATGATGCATATAGAAAGAAGCAGGAGGAACTGCTTGAACAATCTCAAAAGGCACAAGAAAAGTATAAGAAGGCTTTGGAAGAGTATGAAAAGATAGAAAAAGAGGCACAGGAAGCTCGGGAAAAGTATGAAAAGCTGGTAGTACAGGATCAGTTGGAGGAAAAATAGTCAGAAGAGGGGGAGTAGGGAAGATGTTTAGTTGGTTAGGAACACTATTTATTTTGACAGTGATTTTTTATGCATTCTATATTCCGTTGAAAAAGTTGTATTACGCATTGAGTCCAAAGAAAAGGGCTATTCATGAGGCAGAGGAAGAATGGAAAATGCGGAATGAGATACAAAATCGCAAAAGGAAAGAGATGTTTGATCTGTATGACCAGCAAATAAATTATCTTGACCAGCAGGTAGACCTTAACAGAGACGATTTTGATACAGAAGAAGCATATCAGGCAGAATATGAGCGTTTGGAATTGAAGTATGAAGAAGCAATGAAAGAATATGAAAAAGCAAGAGAAGAGTGGAAGGAAGCAGAAAAAAGGGAACAAGAAGCATATGAAAGATATGACAGAAAAAGAAGAGCATAAATAGAAGAATCGTATATATTAGCAGAAAACAATATCACAATAAAACGCAGATATAAAAATGGTAGAACATAATCAGACAAGGGGGAGTAGGTAAGATGTTTAGTTTTTTAGGAACAATATTTATTTTGACAGTGATTTTTTATGCATTTTATATTCCATTGAAAAAGCTGTATTACGCTTTGAGTCCAAAGAAAAGGGCTATTCGTGAAGCAGAAGAAGAATGGCACAGACTGGTAGATATAACTGAACGCAAATGGGAAGAGATGCATGATCTGTTTGAACAGAAAAACAAGTATTTTTATCAGCGGATGGAACTTGAAAGAGAAGATTTTGATACAGAAGAAGCATATCAGGCAGAAAAGGAGCGTTTGAGATTGAAAGAAGAGGAAGCAGGGCAAGAACATGAAAAAGCAACAGAAGAATGGGAAAAGGCGAGGAATAACGCACATGAAGCTAGGACAAAATTGGCCGATATGTATGGAAAAGAAGAGCATAAATAGAAGCGTCGTATATTTTAATAGAAAACGATATTATGATAAAACGCAGATATAAAAATGGTAGAACATAATCAGGCAAGGGAAAAAGGACATTCGGAAGGATGTTCTTTTTTTGTGGAGATAAAACGCTGACGATGCCGTTAAGGGTAGATTGCTAAGGAAAGGAGACATTGATATGGCGAATAAAGCAAAGATTGGGGCATCCATTGTATTGGATGGAGAGAAAAAGTATAAAGAAGCGGTGACCGGGTGTAATAATAAACTGAAGGAGTTACGTGCGGAATTAGGACTGGTAAAAGAAAAATATGCTGAAAATGCGAATAGTTCCGAGGCATTAGAAGAGAAGGCAAGAGCTCTTAATGCAATTTTAGATGAACAGAAAAATAAAGAAGCTAAGACGCAAGAAGCATATGATCATGCTGAGAGTTCCCGTGACGAGCTGAAAGCAAGCGTAGAGAAATTAAAGAATGAGTATGAACAGGAAAAGAAAAAGTTAGAAGAAATTGCAAAAGCATCGGGAACATCGACAGAAGAATACCGCAACCAGAAAAAAGTGGTAGAAGAGTTAGAAAAAGCACATCAAAAGGGCGAGAATACGCTCAAGAGAGCAGAAAACCGGGTAAGCAACTGGACCACGAAGTTGAAAACAGCAGAAACACAATCACTTCGCGCAGGAAAAGCTGTGGAGCAGAATAAGAAATACATTGATGAAGCAGATGCATCTTTTGACAATTGTGCAAAGTCGATTGACCGGTATGGAAAAAAGACAAAAGACACGGAACAGTATACCAAGGAAGCCTTTACAAAGCTTGCCGGTGTTATGACGGCATCCGGGTTAAAAGATAAAGTAGAGAATGTTGCAAGATCCTTGCAGGAATGTGCAGAAGCGGCAGAGAAGTTTGGTGCATCCTCTGCAAAGGTAGGAACGATCGCAGATACCTCTAAGATATCGATGCAGAAGTTAGATAACCAGATGCTTGCTCTGTCAAGCAGTACCGGAAAAGGGGTATCTGACATTGCAGAAAGTACCTATCAGGCGATTTCTGCAAGCGTAGATTCAAGCAAAGCAGTCGGTACCGTTGGAACAGCTACAAAGCTGGCAACCGGTGGTTTTACAGAAGCAAGCACTGCGATCGATGGTTTGACTACGGTTATGAATTCGTATGGCGATAAGGTGAAGGATGCTTCGGAGGTCAGCGATGTATTTATTACGGTTCAGAATCAGGGTAAGACAACGGTAGATGAGTTGGCATCCAGCATAGGACGAGTGGCAACCAATGCGGCAAACTATAATGTATCGATACAGGATCTTGGTGCTGCCTATATTGAAATGACAAAGCGTGGTGTGGAAACCTCGGAAGCTACGACATACAGCAATAGTATGTTAAAGGAGTTAGCAAAGAATGGATCAACGGTTTCGGAGATTTTGAAGAAAAAGACCGGAAAGAGCTTTGCGGAACTGATGGAGGATGGCAAGTCATTAGGCGATGTGATCGGTATCCTTTCAAGTTCTGTGGGCGGAAATGCAACCGAATTTTCTAACTTATGGAGCAGTCAGGAAGCGGGTACTGCAGCAACAATTCTTTTAAAAACGGGAACAGAAGAATATAACAAAACCTTGCAAAATGTAAAAAGCAGTGCCGGGGCGACAGAAAAGGCATATGCTAAGATGACGAATACGACAGAACATGCAAAAGAGGTGATGCAAAACGGTATTGAGAATTTAAAGATAGCGATAGGTTCAGAGCTTAATGTTGCATTAGAAAGGCTGTACAAAGTGGGAGGCAGTATTAGTGACTGGGCACAAAATGTTTTGCAGGAATGTCCTTTGCTGTCACAGGCAATCGGCGCCGTAACCGTAACAATGGGGACTTTTACGGGAGGTATGGTTGCCTTTTCGGGAGCAACGAAGATAGTGATTCCTTTGATCAAGGATTTATGGCTGGCTATAAAAGCAAATCCAATGGCTTTTGCCGCCACAGCGATAGCTGCTGTGGTTGCCGGCCTGGCAGCTTTTGCGTTGATGCAAAAAGAGGCGAATGCGGTTACGGATAAGGAGATTGTTTCTGTCAATAAAGCAACAAAGGCAATTACAGAAAAGAACAAAGCGTTAGAGGATAACGTAAAAGCAAATAAGAAAGCACTGGATTCGACCAAGGACGATGTTACAAATACCGATAATCTGGTGACACGTTTGTTATCCTTGAATGGAACACAGAAAAAGACACTTGCCCAGAAGAAAGAGATGAAAGCAATTGTGGATAATCTGAAAGGAAAGATTCCGCAGTTAGCTAAGGCATATGATGAAGAAACCGGATCGCTCGATCTGACAGAGTCGGCAGTCAAAAGGCTCGCGGAAGCATACAAGCAGGAAGCGATTACAAAAGGAATGCAGGAACAGCTTACCAAAGCGGTGAAGGAAGAAGCCGAAGCACAGACAAATCTTGCAAAAGCAAAAGAAAATGCACAGAAAGCTTCTAAAAAGCAGCAGGAGGCAGCGAATGAGGAAGAAGCAGCATTTCAAAAAATGAAACGTCTTGGTGCAAATGCCAATAAAAGCACATTTGAATCTACGGATTTTCAGGAGGCTCGAAAAGAATATGAAGAAAAAGTAAAAAAATCAGAGGCGGCAACAAAGGCTGCACAGAAAGCGGATAAAGCAGAAAAAGAGTGTGCCAAGACACAAAAAAATGCGGCGAAGACAGTAAAAGAAGCAACGGATTATTATGATGCCTATTCTAAGAAGTTAGAAGAAGCAAACCAAAAGACGAAGAAGAGTTCTTCCACTACCAAAAGTACGTCAAAGCAATATACTTCCGTTTCAGCAGCATTTAAGAAAGCAGAGCAGGATATCAATGCGACCAATGGCAAGCTGTCTGCTTCTACGAAGAAAAGTTTTGATCATGTCGTTAAGATTGCAAAGAAGACCGGAACGGATATTCCGGCAGGACTGACAAAAGGCTTAAAGAATGGATCTAAATCACCGGAAGGTGCAACGAAATCCATTAAGGATGCGATCACAAAGAAGTTACAGGCTTTGACAAAGGAAGCACGAAAGTCGGGAATAGCGATTCCGACATACATTACCAAAGGCTTGAAGGATGGAACGATGGATGTCGGAACAGCCTATGATAAGATCAATGGTCAGATTGCCAAAGCGTCTGATAAACAGCAGGACAAGTTAAAAAAAGCCGGTATCAAGATCACAGACAAGATGAAAAACACGTATCAAAAGGGTGGAGAAGCATCTTTGCAGCAGATCCAAAAGAGCAATGAAAAGTTAGAAAAGCTGATGCAAAATGTCGGTGTCAACAGTTTGGCAGGTCTGATCAAAGGTGTTGATAAGAAGAAGCCGGAAGTGATCGAAGCATATCAGAAATGTGCATCGGACATTGATAAAGCATTTCGTAAAAAGCTCGATATCCGTTCGCCATCCAGAAAGTTTCAAAAGTCCGGTGTATATACGGTAGAAGGTTTGATCAAAGGTATTGAAAGCAAGAAAGGAAACTTGAAAAAGACAGCGAAAGAGCTTGGTGAGATCCTGAATACAAAGGTACAAAACCTGATCGAGATGAAAGAGCTTAGAAACTATGGAAAAGGCTATAGTCAGGGGACGATAACAAAGTATTGGCAGGGGGTTGTAAAAGCTACGAAGAAAGGAACTTCGGCGCATACCGAAGCATTAAAGAATTACTACCAGGCAAGAAATGACCTTTTGACACAAAAGAAAGACTATATTACGAATCTGCGCTCTTCTTTTAATGACAAAGTAAAGGAGTACAAAGAAAACATTCAGTCAGCAAAGGACGAGATTACACAGCTTCGCAAGGATTTAGAGCAGTCGATTCAGGATACGCAAAGCAGTATTTCCGGTACATGGGGACTTTTTAGTAAAGCCGGTACCTCTAAGACAAACAATGCAGAAGGTCTGATCGCAAATATGGCTTCTCAATATGACACGATTGCAAAGTGGCAGTCGAATATGGAACAGCTTAGAAGCAGAGGGCTTTCAAGTGATCTGATCAAGGATCTCGAATCAGCAGGAGTATCTTCGGCAGGAGATGTCTCAACGCTTGCCGGAATGACACAGGACCAGTTGATGCGTTATCAGGAATATTACAATCAAAGAAATGCGATTGCAAGAAAGGAAGCCGAGAAGGAGAACAGCAGCTTAACCGCAACGACGAATCAGCAGATTGCATCATACAGCAAACAGATTACCGGTTATAACAACCAATTAGAAAAATTGAAAAAAAGTACAAAGAAAAAGTTAAAAACATTCCAAAAGAATTTAGCAAAGCAGATGAAAGAGTTAGGCAAAAACACAGCAGAGGGTTTTGCAAAAGGAATTACGAAAGGGAATAATTCGGTCGTTGCAGCAATCGCACAAATGACCGGGCAGACGGTTTCACAGATCAAAAAAAATCTGGGGATTCATTCACCATCTAGAGTGATGGCAGAGCTGGGTGGATATACAGGCGCCGGCTTTGCCATCGGTTTGACCAAAGAAACAGAGGGTTTGTCGCAGATTATTACGGATGCTTTGCCTAAGACAGTAGACTCTCCGGCAGTACAAGGGACATCGGTTGTGACACCGGATACGGCAGTTGCAGCCAAAGACAGTTCGCAGCTTAATCTTTACATTGACAGCCGGCTGATCGGAAGTGCCGTGTATCGGCAGATTGATCTTTTGCAAGGAGCAGATATCCAATTAAGACAAAGGGGGTTAGTAAGATAATGCATGATGTTACCATTGGTCAGAGATCATTCACGGAAAGACTGGGAGTAACGATAGAAGAGGTAAAGATCGGAGCTCCTGTTCCCCGAAAAACGGAAATAACCATTCCGTTTCGGAATTCAACCGTTGATATGGATGATGTTTTAGGAACAAAGACATATGATGACCGCACGATCACGGTAAAATTCTGGAAACGCTGTACTTCACTAAAAGAAGTACATGAAAGCATGACGGATACGGAAAGGTGGCTTTTAAATATCAATACAAAACGTTCTTTTACGGATTCTATGGATGTTGCGGGGGCTGATGTTTCTAAGAGAGGATTATATATCTATAATGCGAATGTTTCATCATTGGATTTTTCGGAAAGTACGGAAAAGATTATGAAATGTACGGCTACTTTGAAAGCAGATCCGTATAAGAAATTTTATTCTGAAGAAACAAAAAGTATGCAGGAGGTGATCTGATGCAGGTGACTCTTTGTAATGAGAAAGAAGAACCGATTGTGATCCATGATACAAATTCCTCTCATGAAGAACAAAAGATCACAGGAACGATCAATCAGGGAATTAATGCGATTGATTCGTTGGAGTTTAATATTTATCCGGATAATCCGGGATATGATCAGATCCAGGAATATAAGACACGTATTGAGTGCGTTAATTCGATAGATGGAACGATTGAATTCTGGGGGCGTGTGCTTAGGATCAATGTAACGATGTCATCATCGGGTGAGATTTATAAGAAAGTCATCTGTGAAAGTTGTCTGGGATTTTTAAAAGACGGTGCAACAGGTGTAACGACGATCAGTTATCCGTATCTCACATCGGTTTTGGTTTATTTGCTAGAGCTTTGGAGCCCGAATGGAAGAACAGATGACGGATTTAAGTTTGATCAGAATGCGATTGATGATACAGTGCGGGCGATTACGATCGATCCGGTTACTTTAGAAGGTGCATCTACGTATGATACCGTGATGAATCTGGTAACGGCATATGGATGTGAGCTTTATATCAAAGAGATCATATCCTACGAAGATGAAGATGATTCGACAGATTATGACCGGTACTATCGGATGATCATGCTTGGACTTTCTGCAGAGCCGGCTGAAATATATGATAACCCGATTACGATCGGAGATAACCTGATATCCTATTCAAGTGATACCGATGTCTCTAATCTGTGTACCAATATTATTCCATATGGTGCAAAGCTGTATACCGATGAAGATAACTTAGAACGGGTTAATATCAGTTCCGTAAATAACGGAAAGCTTGATCTGACGGCTGATTCGGCAGCAAAATACGGGATTATATCAAAGACGGTTCTTTTTGAAGAAGTCGAAACGCCGCAGGAGTTATATGATCAGGCGGTGCAGTATCTTATAAAATACCAGTATCCGATTGCGAATTATAATATCACAGTGTTTGATAACTTTTTGTTAGATCATTCGCTGCCAAAGATCAAAGTGCGTGGCAGATATTATGTCAATGCACCTGTTCTGAATGCGGACAGGCTTCTTTTGAAGGTGACTCAAAAGACGCTTTGCATTGAAAACCCGGCAAACGATACTTTTACGATCGGAGAAAGCAGTACAGCAACTTCAAATGCCGTGACTGTAACAACAGCAGATATATCAAGTTTGAAAGACAGTATAGCGACAGCGAATACTGTCTTTTTAAATGGGATCAATGCAGCAAACCTTCGTGTAGATAATTTGGTTGCCGGGGATATCAAAGCCATTTATGCGGATATTAGTAATCTGACGGCAAAGAAAGCAGATATCGACCTGGCAAATATCAAGGATGCGTGTATTACGACAGCTAAGATCGGGAATGCCGCGATTACGACAGCGAAGATAGCGGATGCTACGATCACGACAGCCAAGATTCAAGATGCGGCAATTACGACAGCCCAGATAGAAGATGCGGCAATTACAATGGCAAAGATAGAGGATGCAGCAATCGCAACAGCCAAGATAGAAGATGCCGCGATTACGACAGCGAAGATAGCGGATGCCGCAATTACGACAGCAAAGATTGCCAATGCAGCGATTACAAATGCCCAGATTGCCAACGCAACGATCACGACAGCCCAGATTGCCAACGCAGCAATTACAGCAGCGTTGATCGCAAAAGAAGCAGTAAATACAGCTCAGATCGCAGACGGATCGATCACGTCCGCTAAGATCGTAGAGTTGACGGCAAATAAGATCACGACAGGCATACTTTCCGTAGAGCGTTTGGAACTGGTCGGCTCTGACAAGTCATTAGTTTATGCATTAAATAACAGTGGCGAACTGGTATCAAAGGAAGTGAATCATCTGGATGGTGACTTTCTGACAGAGCGCTCGATCACAGCAGACAAGATTGTGGCAAATGCAATCACAGCCAATGAGATTGCGGCTAAGACGATTACAGCGAATGAACTTGCAGCGAATTGTATTACGACTGATAAGATTGCAGCCGGTGCGATTACAACAGCTAAGATAGCAGCCGGTGCGGTTGATGCAGGTACGATCAAAGCCGGTGCGATTACAGCTGAAAAGATAGCAACCGGGTCGATCACGGCAGATAAGCTTAAAGTAGATGATCTGTCAGCAGTCAGTGCTAAGATTGGCGGCATGACATTAACTTCTTCCTCTATCTATAGCGGAACAAGCAGTATGACATCTGCCAAGTCCGGAATCTTTATCTCTAAGGATGGTATCCGTCAGTATACATCCGGATCATATATTAATCTGAAAAGCGGAACAATTCTTTGCTCCGATGGAAAAAATCAGGTAAATATTGCATCCGGAGCAATTAACATTACAAGTGAAAAAACTGCATGGACAGGCGTGTCGGTTCAATCAGGTGATTATAGCCTTGGGTTGCGTGCAAGCTATATCGATATTGGAATGGGAAGTGCAAGAAGACTGGTTTATGGTTATTCGGGAACGAATGAAGATCTTGGACTTTTTCTTGTGGATAGCAAGAATACGATTACAGGACAACTTTATATGCCATCCGGGACAACGACATCAACTTTGGATGTGTCGAAAGTATTAGCAACCAACGCAACAATATCAAGCCAATGCAAAGTCGGGAATATGATCTTTACCGAGTCGAATTCTTTAGGTCATGTAACAATTGGTTCGTTTGGTTATCCGCATCTTTTATATCATCAATATTCTAACAGTCTCGAATTGCTTCCATCCGGTACAGGCATGGGAAATGTCGGTACATTGAATAATCAGTTTGGTTCTATGTATGCGGTTAATCTTTTTCAGGGTGGCTCAGGTGTTGCCAATTCATCCGATCGCCGTAAGAAAAAGGACATTGAACCGATCAGCGATACATTTGCCGAGAAGCTGATCAATGGTTTAGAGCCATCTTCTTATAAGTATTTGGACGGAACATCTGACCGGACACATTATGGCGCAATTGCCCAGGATGTGGAAGATCTTATTGTGTCAATGGGAATGACAACACAGGATTTTGGGGGAATTGTAAAAGAGTACCCTTATCAGGAAATGCAGGATAGTGATGGTATGTATTATAGAGAGCGTGATGAGACATCTGAGCCGGATTATTACCTGCGTTACGATGAATTTATCATGCCTTTGGTATGTTATTGCCAGAAGCTGCAAAAGCGGATCTGTGCATTGGAAAAGAAAACAGAAGATATGTAAAAGGAGGTTATCCGCTATGAATAACGAATTGAAGAAAAAAACAAAGAAAGAAATGACAAATTATGAAATGCTGCAGATTATTTCGGAAGCAAAGTCATTAGAGCAGAAGCGATTACCGCAAAGGCTTGCCTATGTTATTATGCGCAACTTAAAGACGTTAAGAGAGGAGGTGGTTTTTTATGAGCAGGAGTTAGAGAAGCTGAATCAAAGTTACGACAAGGAAGAAAAGCTTGAAAAAGATGCTTCCGGTCACATTTGCCGGGAAGCAAACGGACTTCCGAAAGTCAAAGAACAATATGCCGGTGAATATGAACAAGAATTGGTAGAGCTGCTTGGTTTTACCGTTGAAGTCGATCTTTTCTATTTGCCGGAAGAGACATTGGATTATGAGGATGCGAAATATGATCCGCTTAGTTTGAGCCAGATGCGTTGTGTAGCTGCATTATGCATGAAAGAATAATCAAGGAGTATTGTCATGGAGAATTATGTAATAGAAATCATAATAGCAATTATTTCTATGATCGGGACAGCGTCCGGAGCATATTTTGCAAATAAGAAGTCAACGGCACTGGTAGCATATCGGCTAGAACAGCTTGAGAAAAAGCAGGATGTACATAACCAGGTAATTGACCGGGTATATCAGTTAGAAAAGCATGTGGCGCTAAATTCCGAGGATATCAAAGTAGCAAATCATAGGATTGAAGATTTAGAAAAGAAAGGATGATGTTATGTTTCAGAATTGTGTATTTAAAGTAAGTGTAAGCACGAGGGAATGGGCAAAGAAAGCCGGTATCAGAGCAGTAAAGACGATGGCACAGACTGCGGTATCTTTGATCGCTGTTGGCAGCACGATCGCAACAGTAGACTGGAAAGTTGCTTTTTCATCAGCAGTTGTAGCCGGTGTGATCAGTATTTTGACATCTGTAGCCGGTATTCCGGAAGTAGGATGCGAGGATGAATAAGGAAAGCGAGGAAACAGATTATGAAGAAAAAACATGATGTACGAATTGACAGAACAAAGCTGCATCCGTGGCTTGATTACAGGCTCGGTATTTTATTAAAGAAATGTGCGAAAAAAGGGCTTTATCTGATTATTACAGAGGGTTTTAGAAGCAAGGAGTATCAGGATTCGCTTTATGCGAAGGGAAGAACGAAGCCGGGTAAGATTGTAACGAATGCCAAAGGCAGCACTTATTCCAGCCAGCATATGTGGGGAATTGCTTTTGACATTGCGATCAATGACAGTAAACTGCTGTATGACACTGCTACGATTAAAAAGGTAGCTGTTATTGCAAAAAAGATCGGTCTTGGCTGGGGCGGTGACTGGACTTCTATTGTTGATACCCCTCATTTTTATCTGACAAAGTGGGGAAGTACGACTTCGCAGTTAAAATCATTGTACGCAACACCGGATGCATTCAAGAAAACGTGGAAAAAGAAAGTGAAGCGCGAAAAAGGGCTTTTGCTTTGGAAAGC
>ERZ773114.918-NODE-918-length-33489-cov-141.317342_pt1 | contig 33489 bp, 36 predicted proteins | sample MGYA00580564_ERZ773114 | MGnify/ENA primary metagenome ERZ773114 (study PRJEB29015, sample SAMEA2737836) | human gut metagenome | biome: human gut; feature: human-associated habitat; material: faeces | place: China | collected 2012 ... | reverse complement strand
TCGTTCTGCCTCACCAGATATTTTTTTTTGAGCCGTTCATTCTCAATACGCAAGCACTTTGGGCAAGTATGCATATCCCACCTGTGAATCCTGCCAGAACCACATCTTAGACATAGCCTTCCTACAAGAGAACAATTTAACACCCAACTTGCATCGGAGTATTTTCCTATAATCTCTGCGTCCTTGATGACATGAAGCTGGTGGACATACTTGTTTCTCTTGCTGGTATCTATAGCTTTACCTTCCTTGTCATGGCTATTGAATATTTTGGCAAATACGAAATCAACTGCTCCATGCTATTTTCGATACTCTCAATAGTCGGTATATCTTTGTAGGCAAGGTCAGGAAGTTCTTTTGCATAGACGTTGCTTAACACTGACCATACATTATGCAGGTCACTGATGATAGGAGAATCCATAATGTCTTTGTTTTGCCATCCTTCGGGCTTGTCAAATCTTTGTTGGTCTTGTGCAAACAAGTTGCTGAAGTCCAATTTGAAAGCGTCACTTTTCAAATAGTCCTGTGTCTCAGCATCATTCAAGAGGAAATGCAAATCATAGAAATGACGTATCTTGGCTGTCAACTCCGACATGTAGTTGTCGGCCAAGGAACACCGAAGTAATGACACCAATTTTTCTGTCAATGTCCTACGCCTGTCGAGAACATTCACCTCGAAAGGTTGCATATCATATTCCTCTATCAAGTTCTCGTTGCCTGTCTTTTGCAAGAACTCGGTCAAGAAGCTTTGCAGTTTACATTTCTGAAAAGGATATGGATTGGCAAATGAATTGATTTCGACAAGCAACTGTCCTGCTTTGATAGCACCTACTTGTAATGTATCAATGGCTCGTGGATAAGAATAGTATGCCTTGTGATAGTGAGACCCCTTGCTCGTAAAACCAGGCATATCCATTTCCTGCAGACCTTTCGTCATGCTTTTGGCTGTTCTCTTGATCAGCATCTTCAATTGGTTGCCGCTGAGCGTCCATGCCTCAGAGATAGCAATATCTATGTCTTCTGAGAATCTACTACCGATACCATATGCTTTTGTAAGACTTGTTCCTCCTTTGAAAATGGCACGGTTATCCTTGTCGTTCGCAGCCATCAAAGACAACGATCGACAAATCCAATAGTCTTTCTCTATAAAGATACTCTTAATGCCGAGTCCTCCATCTTCTACAGGTTGCGATGCTGCTTGCAATGCATCAGAGAACAAATCCCTGTTTTCATGTAATCTCATATGATGTTCCAGTTTTTTTTGTTTGATAATACTTTGTCGGAGACTGGCAACTTGTAGCTGGTCACTCCATTCAATGTTTTACTGATGGTTTCCGTTTCAAGCCCCATGTTCTCGTAGATGGCTCCAAGCAAAGCTCTTACATAAGGTGTGTATGCCAAGGATAGTTCTGCCAATTCTTGCTTCTGTTCCATTGAAAGAGCATTGATTGCTTTGCAAATATTCGTCACACATTCATCTGGTGAAGTGGCAGGAATGTCCTTTATAAGGCGCAGAGCATCCAATATTCTAAGTAGTGGAATATTGCTTGATGTTATGGCGTTCTCTTGTAACAAGAAAGATATTTTCACGCCATTCCTTGTGATAGGTCTCCGATATTTATTTGTGCCGACAAGGATGGATGAGCTTATCTGTGTAGTCAACCCCAGGGATGCAAATGCGGCAGTTCCGGTAATGTAGCCTACAATCTTGCCATTTTGCTCCAGAAAGTCTTTTACAAGTTCAGAATCTGCAGGTTTCAGATTTCCAAAAATGGTCTTCTTCGGAATATAGTATTTTCCCTTTGCTATCTTTTGCAGTTCGCCTTGGTGCACAAGACGGTTGAGAGCTTTGGCAAGTGCCGGCTGATACCGCATCTCCACCCCAAAATCTCTTGTTGTCAATACGACCCCTGCAGGGGTCGATGACAATTTTTCCTTTATCAGACTTGCTATAACCATGTTTATCTCCTATTTTCGAGTACAAAGTTAATAAAAGTCTTGTTTTTTACGCAATAAACTTGACTTTTATATATTTCTTTAACTATTTTCATGCTATAATCCATTCCATGTCCTTTCATCCTCCCTTGTTTTTCCATAGCAGATTTAGCCCACATTGCAGCAGCCTTTGATGAGTTGTCTGGTTGCCATCCTTGGCTTCGTACCCAACCCACAACCCAAGGAAAACAAAGCATCAGCAGCTGAAGAGTCTGATATCCATTAAGGAGATTCATAGATATAGGAGGCTAATTTTCTGCAGTCAGGACAAGACATGGCTTCGATATGCTGTCCCATGAAGCCACGTCCCTCATATACTTCGGTCTCGTACCCACAATCCTGGCATCTGAATATCTTCTGGGACCGCCATGCTAATGGTGGAGATACATTGGAGACTGAATAATATAATTATTCTTTGTCTATTCGTTTAAGTTCTGTTTTCATCTTTTTACCATAGGCTTCGCCTCGTGGAGCAAGATATTGAAAGAATATAGTATCGCCAGAAAACTCAATTTCTAGAGTAAATAGTGCTCTATAGTCACCTAAACGAATTCTATATATATTACGATACCCAACAAGTTTCTTGCAGTCAGAGATATCTTGAATACCTTTGGCTGCTTTAACTTCTACTATCGTACGTCTTAAAGAATCGAGCATCTTGCCAGAAAGACGTTTGGAAGCTTTGACAAAGGCTTTGGAAAATTCGACATTCATACGCCTAACCACTTTTCAAAATCTTCTTGTTCTTCTTTGTTGGCACGGATGAGACCCTCTGGCTGCTCTTTTCTTAATTTAGCATAGAGCTTTGCGTCTTCGTAATCTTCGGCTATGCCATTGAGTATATCCTCAATATAGTTTTTGAGGTTGGTTCCTTTCTGAATAGCCATAATGGATAGAGTCTTAAAAGTATCATCTTTTAAGTCAATGATCTTTCTTTTAGAAGGTGTTACTGAAACTGTACTCATAAGTGTATTTATTTAAATGGTTCTACTTTGGTGCAAAGATACATAATATATTTCATATATATGGTATATCTCTATGTATAATTAATAAAGATTAATAGTTAGATGGATGATAAAACTGCTTTTCAACACATTAAGTATTTACCTTTGCATCCGAATTCTTAAAAATCAGAATTATGGAATTGGCATTAATCACAGCCAGAGACATTTTTTCTACTACCATACTTCTACCCCTATAGGTTCTTTACCAGTACGTTCCAGACAGCTTTTGCGAACCATGTTCTCCAGTTTCTCCACCATTTTACGTTTGTTTTCCTTAGAAGCATTCCAACGGCGTAGAGCCTCTTCTCTTGTTAACTTTGTTGTATCCAAATATTCTTCCTCCTATTTATTCTAGTTCAACATTCAGCCACCAAAATTACACATATTCTTCGAAACCACCAAGAAAATCACAAGAAATCTGCAACTTATCATCAAATAACCACGAAATCAATCGTAAACTATAAACTATTAACTGTAAACTATAAACTGCTATTCCCTACCTCAGCAAGCTATAATAAGGCGGTCCCATCCCGTACAATCTGGCGAGACCTTTGATGGTCCGCCAACCTTAGAGCGTAGCGGTTCCGAGCGACGAGGAGGAGCGGTTTCCCTCTTCTTCCCTGAGGGGAGAAGACCGAGATGAGAGGTGGAGCCTTCCTTAAGGGTAAGGAAGGACGGGTAGGTTTTCGAAAAAAACTTATTGCCCTTACGCATATTTGTGCAAATTACACTTATAATCATGTGCTTTATGATGTGTGTGCGCAAACAGATTGCATGAGTGTGCAAACGTTTGCACAAATAAATAGAACCTTTTTGAGAAATTTTCTTGCTTACTATAGAAAATCCTCATATATTTGCAGCCGAAAAAAGATACCAACTAGCGAACGAAGGCTAAGTTTAATATAAACGGAACCAATATATAAAAGTAAAGATATGATGAAGCAAACATTCATAAAATCAGCTATGTTGCTGCTGCTGATCCTTTCAATGGCAACAACGCGAGCGCAGGAGGTCGCTCTGAAGACCAACTTACTGGGATGGGCTTCCACATCTGCCAACGCCGGCATCGAAATCGGCATGGGCAAGAAAACAACCTTCCAACTCTTCGGCACCCTGAACCCCTGGAAGTTCTCGGGCGACAAGAAGATGAGATTCTGGAATGTTATGCCAGAATACAGATGGTACACCTGCCAGAAGTTTGGAGGCCATTTCTTCGGAATTCATGCCTTAGGCGGTGAATACAACATTAAAAACATTGACATGCCCTTCGGCATCCTGCCGAAAACTCTGGAGGGCAGGCACTATGAAGGCTGGTATGTTGGTGGAGGCCTCACCTACGGCTATCAGTGGTTGCTTAATAAGCACCTCAATTTCGAAGGGTCTATCGGTTTGGGATATGCCTACAGTCCTTACAAGCTTTACGGACGATGCGAAAAATGTCTCGACAAAGACCACCGCAACTATGTGGGCCCTACAAAAGCCGCACTATCTCTCATATACGTGTTCTAAGAATTTAACTTAACTGTGGTTTTAAACTGACAATATAAACACGTAATAACTAGACAGAATACAAAAAATTTTAGGGAAATCATAATATGGATAAGATGAAGCTTTATGCGGTCATTTCGCCCCTCTGCATACTCCTTTCTCAGGGCATCATGCCTGCTCAGGCTCAACAGCTGGCAGGGGGTAAGATTCAGGTAGAAAGCGTTTTAGCACGCAAGAACGGCAACCGGATGGACGTTGCCTTCCGTATGAATCTGAACGAATTGAAGATGAAATCAGAGCAGCAGATTGTTTTCACACCGGTAATGGTAGGAACTGATTCTATCGCTCTCAACCCTATCATCATCCAGGGTAGAAACCAGGCTGTAAGATACCGCCGACTTGCCGACAGCAAGAAGAATCCGCAGGCACAGGTTCTTACCCGCAAGAACAAGACCAGTCAGCAGGTTTACTTCGCCCAGTCTGTTCCTTATCAGAAATGGATGAAGAAGTTCAAACTCTCGGTGAAAGAAGATCTTTGCGGATGTGGCAACCTGATAGAACAGGACAATACGCCGATTGCGGATATCGACCGTACACCGGAGATTACGAAGGATTTCTTCGTGCAGCCGAAGGCGGAAGCCAAGAAGGTGAGAGCCGAAAAGGGTGAAGCTTATCTCAGCTTTGTGGTTAACAAGAGTTATATTCTTGCCAACTTCCGTGAGAATGCTACTGAGCTGAAGAAAATTACTTCCACCATCGACCTGGTGAAGAACGACAAGAACGTTGAAATCACAGATATTGATATCCATGGTTTTGCTTCGCCTGATGGTTCGTATGCCAACAACAAGCGCCTTGCCAACGAGCGTGCAGCTGCCCTCCGTAAATATGTGAGCAGCCTCTACACCTTAAACAGCAAGCTCTTTACCTATCAGGCTACACCGGAAGACTGGGAAGGATTCAAGAAGAAGATTCAGGCTAGTCATCTGGCTGATAAGGAAGCAATTCTCGAGATAGCTAACTCCTCGCTGGCTCCCGACGATAAGGACCTGAAGATCAGAAAGCTCCATCCGGCTAGTTACCGCTACATCCTGGATCATATCTATCCTCGTCTCCGTCATAGCGACTATACGGTAACCTACACGGTTCGTCCGTTCAGCATCGAAGAAGCCAAGGAGATATTAAAGACCAAACCACAGCAGCTTTCTCTGCAGGAGATGTTCCTGGTGGCACAGACTTACGAGCCGGGTTCGCCAGAGTTTAACGAGGTATTCGACATTGCTGTCCGTCTCTTCCCAGATAATGAGACAGCGAATCTTAATGCCGCCTGCACCGATTTGCAGAAAGGTGATCTTACTTCTGCCGAAAAGCATCTTGCCAAGGCAGGCAACTCGAAAGAGGCAGAGCGTGTAAGAGATGTCTTCAAGCAGATAAAGGAATTGGAATAACAGAAAATTAGAGAATAACGATTATAAACAAGCTTAACTTTCAAAGATTATGAAGATTAAACATTTATTTGGCTTGGCTGTCATCGCAGCTATGACAGCAAGCTGTTCAAGCAATGAGGACCTGGGAACCGCAGGTCCAGGTACTGGTACTAATGAAACTGGTGTTGGTTATGCTACTTTCACCATCAACTTGCCTTCTACAAACGGCACTCGTGCAGGCGGTGCTCCTACTTATGATCAAGGTACAGCTAAAGAGTATGATGTAAACGATGTTACTTTGCTTATCTTCCAGAAGGCTGGTGCATCTGAAGACGAATACACATTCGTAGAAAGAGCTGATTTGGGTAATATGGCTCCTTGGAAGACAGAAGGAGCTGATGGCATTACTGCGTCAGCTACTATTACTGCAAAATTAAATAATGTTGCACTTACAAGTGAAAGTTCAACAAGTGACTATTATGCTTTAGCTATTCTTAATAATAAGAATTCAAAAGGTGAAGATAAGATAACTTTACCTACTGAATCAACTACTTCATCAACTACTCCACCCGTAACGTACGGTAGCTGGAATGCAGCTAGTAACGCCAATGAAACAAGATTTAAAGATAACACAAAGGGTTTCTATATGGCAAATGCACCTGTATTTGTCGCAGGTGGAGAACCAACTACTCTTGTAAATATTGATAAGGTATATGCAACAAAGCAGAAAGCAGAAACCAATGCGGCTACAACTATTCATGTAGAGCGCGGTTTGGCTAAGGTTTCAATTGCTTCGAATGCATTCCCTTCAACTGCTCTTAAACCAACTGGTACAAAATATCACGAAGACGAGGTTAAGATTACTGCTTGGAACTTGGATGTTACTAACAAGAGTACATTCCCAATCCATAAGACTGCAGGTTTGAAGAATACAAATTTCCCTAGCATTTGGAGTAACACTACTTCTACATCTGGTGCTTCTGTTACTCGATTTGTAGATGGAAGCAACCCATCATTCAAGCGTGTACATTGGGGTGTTGACCCTAATTATAATAGCGATGACTTGACAACTGTTCCTAATTGTAAGGGTGCATTTAACATACTTGATCCAAATGCAGAAATTAATGGTACAGCAACAGAACCTCAGTACTGTCTTGAGAATACTTTCGACATTGAGCACATGAAGCAGGGACAGACAACACGTGTAGTTTTCAAGGCTACGTATAAACCTAATGGATTCACAGCTGGCGAAACATTCTATAAGATTGGTAACAGCACCGACCTTTGGAATGAAACAAATTTGATTGCTCAGATTACGGCAAAGGCTGCAGATGTTCTTGGCGTAGCTTCATCTGCTATCACTGTTGATCTTGATGCAACAGCTAATGATATCAAGAATAATGCAGGAACAAAGTTGTTGGTAGAGGATAATGTTAAGAATGGTGGAACTGCCGTTTCTGCTACTGAAATCGCAAAGATTAATGAAAAGCTTGGTTTGAAAAAAACTGCAGGTACAGACCCTATCGTAGGTATCGCAACCTATAAGAGTGGTGAGTCTTACTATATCGCCCGAATCAAGCACTTTGGTGATTTGACACCTTGGACAGAGGGTCAAGAAACTTATGGAAAAAATAACGATGAAAATAACACTAAGTATCTCGGCCGTTATGGTGTACTCCGTAACAACTGGTATGAGTTGAGTATAGGAAGTGTCAGTGGTCCTGGTACACCAGATGTTCCAACCATCAAGCCAACCGAACCAGATGATGAGAGCTACAAGTACATCAGCGTCAGCGTAAAGATCCTTTCTTGGGCTAAGCGTTCTCAGGAGGTCGAGTTGTAATCCATTACACATGATTATATATAGCTCAGCCGCTCTAGCGCTAAGGAGCGGCTGGCTATACGGAAGAATAAGAATCTATTTATACACTTTACTTTTTCACAAAACAGATAAGCATCATGGCAAACAAGAAGTTTAACAGTTGGATCAAGAATATATGCATGGGATGGGGATTCATCATGGCGGGCAGTATGCTCAGCAGCTGCAACGACTTGATGCACGACGACCTGCCTCCTTGTGACATGGGTGTTGACTTGAAGTTCAAGTACGACTACAACGTGCAGCGTGCCGACATGTTCAAAGATCATGTGGGCGGACTCTGCGTATTCGTATACGACGAGCAGGGCAACTTCATTGCTCGCCATGATGCCTATAACGATGCGACATCACAGCCGCTCAAGGACCCTAACTATGCCATGCGAATCAATCTGGAACCGGGCAAATACAGATTCGCAACCTTCGCCTTCCAAAAGAAATACGAAGATGCACTCGCGCAGCCAGGTGCCAAATTCCAGATAGCTCTGCCACAGCAGGGTGACAACATCACCGCCCTCCATGCACGACTCGACCGCGAACAGGGCAAGGTGAATAACCAGAGCCAACCGCTCGATACACTCTGGCAAGGACTCAGCAACGAACTGGTTGAAGTAAAAGACCTGCAGGTTACACGCCATACCATCGGTCTGGTTCGTGATACCAAGCAGCTCACCATCAGCCTGCATCAGACCGACGAGCCTGCCAACATCAATGCCGATGACTTCAGTTATCAGATAACCAATGCCAACGGCGATATCAGTTACGACAACTCTCTCCTCCCCGACGAGGAGTTGACATATACCCCATACTACACCTGGACCACTGAGTTTAAGGATACCGAGGGCAATGTAAAGGAGCGCACCGCTCATGCCGCCCTCATGTTCTCCCGACTCATCTGGCATCCGGCAGAAGAAAACGACAAGAACGCCATCCTCACCATCACGAACAAGACTACAGGCGAAGAGGTGGCACGCATCAATCTTGCTGACTGTCTGGCTCAAGGTCGTGGCGCCTTCGAAGCCCGCCATTATTCAGAGCAGGAATTCCTGGACCGAGAGTACGACTATAAGCTCGACTTCTTCCTCCAGGGCAACCAGTGGAAGTATGTGCAGCTCAGCATTTCCATCCTGGATTGGAGCAAGCGCATCCAGCGTGTCGATTTCTAACCGTTTCAGGTGTCAGAGCCCCTTCCGGGCATTTAGCTCATAAGAGTATTTGACTTTAAAAATTAGAAACAATGAAAATACGAGATTTCATTTTAAGTTTAGTTAGTTGGTTTATATTGTTGGTTACAGTAAGTTGCTCTGACGAACTTGGAGGCGAGCGCACTCCCATTTCGTCAGAAAGCAACTTGCATGTACTCGTGCCAACCGTGCTCAGCAGCCGCGGCACCCGTGCCGACGATGCTTCCGGCCTTCCTACCTATAATGCTACGGTAGATGAATGCCAGATCAACGACCTGACCCTCTATGCTTTCCCTGTCCCTACAGGAAATGGAAATGATGGCAAGCTCCTGGTAGAGACGCTCCCTGCCCCACTGGCTACGATGATGGTAGAGCCGAATGTAGCTAACTATCAGCTCAATATCGAGCCGGGCACTTACCATATCTATGTGGTTGCCAATATGAACAAGGTGTTGAGCGGTCAAACTATCAAAACAGAAAATGATCTCAAAAATATAGTACTGGGTTATGGCGTTGGAAAAGAACCGGGAATGCCGGTTTCTACAAACATCCCGATGATTTATGAGCCTGAGAAGGATGCCGCAGGCAATCTCGCTGAAACCGTGATTAATGCAGCGGGTGATAAATATACAGAGGTGGCAGCTAACCTGAAGTTTACATGCGTAAAGGTTAAGCTGAATCTTATCTTCGATCCTACTGCTGAAGGTTCTGCATTCAATGGTAATAGCTATAGCATCAAGGATATTCTGGCTCAAAAGCTTTCTCCTAGCACCACGCTGAGTTGGAATGGAGCATTTAGCAAGCCAGCCTCTAGTGTTAGCCAAGATTATGCCAATGGTTTTGAAAATAAAGTTTATGCTACTTCTTCTGAGGCAAGCAATAAGGGTAGTTATTATAAGGCGGGAGACTGGACAGAGGATGCTGCTAATGCCAATGTGAATAATAAGGACATCATCACACTTGTTCAGGGTGCTACTCCTAAAGCTGCTCCACAGAATGCCGCCGATAAGTGGCTCTTCCAAGGCACTTACTATCTGCCTGAGCGTTATATCGCCGATGCCTCTCAGCAGTCTACCCTCAAAGTTAATGGCTCTGTGAATGGTAACATTGAGAACAACTATAAGATTAAGCTGGGACATCGTCAGGACGAGAGTTCAACTTCCAAAGAAGTCCCAACTTTCCCTCGTGGCACCTATTATGAGATTATCGGCAAAATCAAGAGTCTGGGAAACATGACTCTCGACTGTAATGTGAGCGTAGAGGACTGGACTCCTGTAACGATAGATGCAGACTTCAGCCATACCACACTGTGGGTAAACAAGACAAGCGCTCAAATAACCTCCATAGAGGAAGACTCTATTTCCTACAAGTCAAATTGGGTGAATGTGGAGTTTGGTTGCGATGCGATTGTTGATGGTAAGCCCCTCGTCGTTGTAGATAAAAGAGATGAGGTCAATCATATTATCACCTTTAGGATTAATCCCGAGATTCCCATGAGTGCTTATGGGGAAGGTAAATTTCCTCCGAAAGGAACGACCAAGATATGGCTGAAGGCTAACAACCTGAAGAAATATCTGGATGTAGACTACAATGTAGAACCTCTGTTTGAGGTTGATCCATTGGAGGTAATCATCTATTATGAGGCAAAAGCAGAAACCAACACAAAGGTATTCACTTGGGTTACAAACTTGGGAGGTATCGTGCTTCCTAACGAGCAGACTTCCACCATTGGTAAATCAACTATCAGTATATCGAAGCCATCCGATGAAAACGCTCCCAAGGGAACATTCCAGGTGGAGGCTACAACCGACCCTGGAACAACTACAGTGCATACATTCCGAGTACACTCGAAAGACTCGTATAATAGCAACTATAAGTACAGAGATATTAAAGTAACAGTAAGACCTCCGGTTGACAATTACCGTATCTATTTCCGTGCCATTAATGACAGGTCGTCAAATTCGTCAAATAATGACAAGTTTAAAACTAACCAATTCCAAGGTATTTTGGATGAATACTATGGAACAGGTGATAACAATAACAACTGGAACGATTCTTGGAGTTGGGACAATAAGATGCAAACAAGTAGACATAATGTATATATTTATTCTCAAAAGGGTGAAACGACAGGAACAGCAATACCTAAAGAAAATGTGTGGTACTTTAATGGTAGATATAATAATCCAAGCGGTATGACTGGGGACACGAATAATCCAGGATGGTACTACCAGGACATGGATTTTAATGCTAAAGGATATAGATTGGATAAAGGCGACGGTCAAGAAACTACACCGATCAAGCCTGGCGAGACATTGATGATATTCTACAGCTTCATCAACGATGGTGCGGACCTTCACCGCTGCCCTCAGCACATGGCGCCTGGTATCCCCCTTTTTAACTATGAGGATAGAGAAGGTTGGATACTTTACGACCCGACAACAGACCCTTATTATCGTATTTTCGATGAGAAGCCGATAGTTAAGGATATCAATTATGTTGTCTATACCAAGAAAAAAGTATTAGGCTGGGCGTTTAAGTTCGGTGTCGCAACAGACAATCCGACATCCTCAGAAAGTAATGACCAATATGTACATTGGGACAACACTTGGGATGGTCACAGCGCCAAGAGTTTTAAAAGCGAACAAGTAGGAGTCTGGTGGAAGACAACGATAAGGTTAAAAGCGGTTGACGGCTATCATGAGAAGGGTATAGTCCTTCAGTTTGAAAAGGATGTCTATGATGAGAAATATACCCTTTTCAGAGGTAGAAGTTATGAGAAGTATAACGATACAGGATATTATGACAATAATAGCTGGCATCCAGGTATACCATCAGGTGTATAAACAAGTAAAGTAAGTAAGGAAATGAAAAAGATAATATCTCTTTTAGTGGCACTGCTGACATTGGCAGCATGTAGCGACACTTTGAACGAAGGTTCCAACCCAAGCAACAAGAATGGGGTGGAAGATGGGGGCATCACGCTCACCATCACACTTCCCGACTTTTCAAAAGAGGAACTGACAAGGGCTGGCGATACGGGATTGAAGAGTCTGAACGTAGTGGCTTACGATGATAAAGGAGTGTTCCTGTCGAACCAAAGCGTTTCCGCTTACGAACTTGTGTCGGGCACCGACAACACTTACAAAGTGAAAGTGCCTGTCACGGCCAAGGCTACAATGATTCATCTGGTTGCCAATGCCGGCGATTTGTCAGATACTCAATGTCAGAGTGGTTTGGACAAGGCTGCCATTTCGGAAACAATCAACACAGAGAATCCTGTCTGCTGGGGAAAGATCAGCGTGTCAGACTTGATGAAGACAAATCCGGAAATCAGTCTGCTGCGCCAGTTTGCCAAGGTAAACGTCAAGTATGAGAAGACTACATCCAGTGATTTCAATGACGACAAGACGTTTGAGCTGGAAAGCTTCCAGTTGTATAAAGCTGCAGACAAGGGAACCATAGCTCCCAAGGATTTTGACTATAATGCAGCAGCAGTCAATGTGCCAGCTGATGCAGGCGAAGCTAATAGCGGATGGCAGACAGGCGAAACACCTTTCTATGAGACTGCCGCCGGTCAAGCCTATCTCATCGTGAAGGGTAAATATAATAGTGTGGAGTCTTACTATAAAGTATCCTTCCTTACCGACAACGACATGACAAAACCGATGGCACTGCTGCGCAACCATGCTTATACGGTGACTATCAAGCACGTCAATACCTACGGATGGCCCACAGTGGATGGGGCTATTGCAGACCCATATCCCGAGAACCGAATGAAGGTGGACGTGAAAGATGATAATCCTTTGGTTAACGATATGATAGCCTGCAAGGACTACCATCTGGGAGTAAGCGACCAAGTAAGCGGCGCATGGGATGATGAGAATATTATCGCCACTGTCGTTACAACTATCAAGAACAATGAGAAGCCGACTTTCTCTAAGTCCGGTGACTGGATAAAAGGTGTCACGGTCAGTGAGACTATCACCGTGCCGGATACTGACGGTCCAAACTCTACTACAGGTAAGAAATATAAGATTTCGATTGCGGTAGATAAAAATGAATACTCTGAGGTACCACGCACAGGAAAGGTAATCGTGAAGTCGGGCGACTTGACCCGCACCATAACCGTGACCCAGAAAGGTAAGGACTTCAAGCGTTTTGACAGAATCGTAAAGCTTGTGACATCAAGCAATGTGGGCACATCGGAAGAATATAATGACTATTTCAACAAATTCCTGCCAGGTACTCAAGGTATCAGCCCGAAGGATATGCAGAACGATATTGTCAGAAACGATGGTCTGCACTTCGGGGTGGGAACTAACGAGTTCAGCTATCTGATTCCAATGAAAAAAGGTGATGATGTGACTTATGGCGCAAACAGTGACTTGTTTAAGGTAGAGAAAGATGGAACTAACTGGAAAGTGACGCTGAACAGCGGTGCTGACAACTATGACATCTGGATCGGCGACTTCACCATCACCTATCAGGAGAATGGACACAACATTGATATCACGTATCCCGTTTATCATTGTGGACTCTTCCACAAGATAGATGCCACCGACAACCAGCAACCGCCTGTTGATCAATCTCGTGTCAGCGGCCGTTTCTACTACGGTGTAGTGAAGGTGAAAGGAAAGAGTAAAACATACGTCATGCTCGACCGCAACCTCGGAGCCTCCAGCGACAGATGCCATGCTCCGGGCACCAAGGCGTTGGAAGCTAACAAGGGTGCTATTGGCGGATACTTCCATATTGCTAAAGCGAAACAGGATCAGGCAAATGCAGGTAGTCTTATCGGCAATCTGCCTCAAGGTTTCACTATTCCCGAGAATAGTGTGTTCCAAGACATCATAGACGGCGGTAATCTGAAAGAGGAGACCCGCTACACCTTGTCGGGCGAGGCGTACAACAGTGTTGAGATAACAACAGACAATTCGGAGCTGCCCGTAATCTATTTGCCAGCCACAGGATATGTGGAGGGTGAGGCTTTCAGAAATGTCACCCATGTCAGCCTATGGACCCGCACGCTACTCTCAGGAAATCAGGGTTTCGACACCACCAGTCCTGAGTATGGCTTCTGGTATCGCTATTTAGATGTGTATGGTAAGATTTGCACCATGTCGAATCTCCGCTTCGTCAGCGGTAATGCAGGTAAAAACACCGGGACTTACAGGGCCATGCCAATCCGCCTGGTACATGTCCTGTAATAAACATAAGATAAGTGATAAATATTATAACATCTTTTACTTATATATAATTAAAGTATAAAAAACAGCTGTTTTACAAAGAAGGGTTGGATTTTCGTGAGAAAGTCCAGCCCTTCTTTTTGTCAGGATACTCCTGACAAGGGGTCAAGACGTCACTGAGAGGTTATTATGCTAGTACTGACGTGGTAAAGGCGCTTCCATCGCTTATTGAGGGTGAATGAGAGCAAGAAAACGAATGAATGAGAGTAAGAAGAGGGGTAAAACGAAGATTTTAACCTACTAAAACAGTTCTTTCAACTAAGAAAAGAAACATTTATACTTAGATAAAATCTCCGTTCATCGACGTTGAATGTCCGTTCAGCGTCGATGAACCGCCATTCATAGACGCTGAACCGCGGTTCAACGTCGATGAACGGAGATTTCAATAGGGTTAAAGAACATTTTATCCTATAATCAACCAAGACTTTTCCCGAGATTAACCCATTATTAATACAGCAAGAAGGAAGAAAGGAGATAAGAGGAAGCCTGAAAAGAAATAAAAGGAGGAGAGAAAAGAAATAAGAGAAGGGAGAAAAGAAATAAAAGGTATAAGGAAATGAGATAAGGGGCATAAATGAAGAAAAGATGTTTTTAATTTGGTGGTTTCACCATTTATTCGTATCTTTGCCAACAAAGAGAATATCACTTAAAAGAAAGGCGAGCAATTATGGCAAGAAAACTATATCCGATAGGATTACAAACTTTCGAACGAATCAGAGTGGAAGATTGGTTCTACATCGACAAGACGGAATATGTATATCGTATGGCACATACTGATGGTACTTATTTCTTCCTGAGCCGTCCACGCCGTTTCGGAAAGTCGCTGTTGCTGACTACCATGAAGAGCTATTTTGAAGGAAAGAAGGAGCTTTTCAAAGGACTCGCCATCGAAAAGCTGGAAAAGGATTGGATAAGCTATCCGGTGCTGCATTTCGATATGAGCATGGGCAAACACATGGAGATAGCCCAGCTGGAAAGATATTTCGACCAGCAACTTGCAGAACAAGAGCAGAAATGGGGCATTACGAATCCGGCTGTTGATGCCAACGTCCGCCTCATCTCACTTATCCAGACTGCCTATAGGGAAACGGGCAAGCAAGTGGTAATACTCATTGACGAATATGATGCCCCTTTGCTTGATGTGGTGCACGAGGATGAAAAACTGGAAGAACTTCGCAACGCCATGCGCAATTTCTACAGTCCGCTAAAAGGATGCGAGAAATTGCTCCGCTTCGTATTCCTCACAGGCATCACCAAATTCTCTCAGCTCAGCATCTTCAGCGAATTGAACAACATCACCAATATCAGTATGGACGAGCCGTATGCCGGCATTTGCGGAATTACGGAAGATGAACTGGTGAACGGAATGCGGAATGACATAGAGGCACTTGCTGAAAAACTAAATCTGTCGTATGAGCAGACGTTAGCTAAGTTAAAGGATAATTATGACGGCTATCATTTTACATGGCCTTCTCCTGACGTTTATAATCCGTTCTGCTTATTAACCTGCTTTGCCAAGCAGAAGATTGATTCCTACTGGTTTGGATCAGGCACTCCTACTTATCTGATCAATATGATGCGCAATTTCAACTTTCTGCCAGCGAACCTGGGCGAGAGTATGGAAGCCGGAAAGGATGACTTTGATGCTGCCACGGAAACCATGACCACCATCATGCCGCTGCTCTATCAGAGTGGCTACATCACCATCAAGGATTATGATGAAGAAACGGAGCTCTATACCCTAGCCATTCCTAACAAGGAAATAAGAGTTGGATTGTACAGAAGTTTGTTGCCTCATTATCTGACCTCAAAGACTGCGATGTGCAATACCACCATCGCCAAGATGTCGGTGCTTATTAAACAGCGCAAGATAGACGAAGCATTACAATTACTGAAATCGTTTTGGGAGACTGTGCCTTATTGCAACAACACCCATTACGAAGGTCATTACCAGCAAACGATGTATATCATCTTTGCCTTGCTCACGAATTTCAGGATTATAGTGGAGCAACATACGTCAAAGGGGAGAATTGATATAACCATGGAGACGGACGATACTATCTATGTAATGGAGCTGAAGTTTGGAAAGACTGCCCAGGAGGCTCTTGAGCAGATAGAAAGCAAGCATTATGCCGATGCCTTTGCCATGAGCGGCAAGGAAATTATCAAGGTAGGTATGAGCTTCAATATCAAAGAAGACAACACCATCGTGTTTGATTGGAAATCATCAGAAATTTAGATGATAAAAAAAGCGTGCAGGCGACTATGATGTGCTTGCACGCTTTTTCTTTTTATATTCTTTTTATATTCATCCTACAGCCACGCTGCTCTTGATAGTTCAGTATCACACCGAAGTACCTCTCCACCATCAGCAAGAAAGTCAGCGGCAAATCACCGAATAAAAGTTCTACAAATCACCGAATTTCTTCCTCAGTTATTCTCATGGTTTATGCAGTATAAAGATTTAATTGACGCAAAAGTTCCCTACCTCAGCAAGCTTTCCCCAGGCGGTCCCATCCCGCACAACCATGGCGAGGGCTTTGATGCAGCATTAGATCTCCTCCCGCAACAGCCAGGCGGTCCCATCCCGCAAAATATGGCGAAGACCTTTGATGGTCCGCCAACCTTAGAGCGAAGCGGTTCTGAGCACCGAGTAGGGCGGTTTCCTCCCTCGCTCCTGAGGAGAGAGGGTCGGGGTGAGAGGTGGAGCCCTCTTTAAGGGTAAAGAGGGACGGGGTGATTTTCGAAAAAACAGCACAGAGGGCGGTTACATCCTTCTCATTTCGAGAAGGGTTTCTGTCCCCTACAAGGGGAACCGAAGGGGTTGTAAAGACTATTGAAGAGAGGCTTGGTGAGAAAGGTGGAGCTCTCCTTACAGGAGAGACGGAGAGGTAGAAATACAGCACTGCAGACTTTACGTCTGCCCTATCCGTGAGATCCGTGAAATCCGTGTGCGAATGAGCAATTGCCTATCATTCACTGCGGACTTCACACCCGCCCCATCTGTGTAAATCTGTGAAATCTGTGGGACAGAAAAGAGTTAAGAAGGATCAAAAAGATTACCTCTTGTTTTTTATCTTATATATCCCAACAAATCAAGATACATCATTCTTGACTCTAAGTGTTCATCTTCAGGAATATGATTTGCTTCTTTCTCTAAATCTTCTGTAGAGTACAAGAATTTGAAGCCATTCTTTTCATAAAAATGAAGCACATTTTCCTTATTATAAGCATCAACAACAATGAAACGGCAACCAGTCTTATTGTCTGGTAACAAAAACCAAGATATGATATAGTCTATCGCTTGTGATCCAATACCATCATGAGTACTTTGAAAATCCTTGGCTACTCCAAGTCTTCCAATCAATACTGCAGGATAACTCCTTGTTCTTTTAGAATTAGGAATTTTCCTCTGTATTCGATTTCTTGAAGCATTTGGAATTAAAGCTGCCTTGATACTGTCGTTAGCTAATGTAAAGGCACAGACTATTTCATCCTTACCACTTCTTTCAGTTGCAAAGAAATATGTCTTCCCTAATAATTGCCCATCATAGAGACAAGCCTCTCGATGAAAGAAGTCATCAAGGTCTTTATCGCCACAGCTAAAAGTATCAAGCTCCTCTTTTGTCGTAACTCGATAAAGAGAGCAATTACTTTGCAAAAGGACTCTTTCCTCCATGCGCTTTCAAATTAGCAGTTGAACGAATCAAAATCTTCTCAACGTCATCAAATGACATTCGCAATGCCTTTCTTTGTGGATTGCGTTCATTCTCCTCTGCCTCACGAACAAATCGTTCAGCGGTCTCACCTGTCAAAACAGGAATGCTTCTTATCTCTAATGCCATAATCTTCTCCTTTTAAACGTTTAATAATGTCGCAAAATTACACATATTCTTCGAAACCACCAAGAAAATCACAAGAAATCTGCAACTTATCATCAAATAACCACGAAATCAACCGTAAACTATAAACTATTAACTGTAAACTATAAACTGCTATTCTATAATGAATTGTGCATGCAAAGTTAAGAAAAAAACAATATTCAAAGGCAAAAAACCAAGAAAAATCTCAGAAACTTATAATCTTTTATAAAAAGAACAATATATTACACCTTTTCTTACGTAATCTAGATTTTTTTGTTAACTTTGCAGGAAAAGTACAATATAATACACTACTTGGTATGAAAATTCAAGAAGTAATGAAATTGCAGCGTAAGAGTCTGATATCCATTAATATGAATAGGAGATTCATTGATATAGGAGGCTAATAGAAATGAAAAAAGAATCAAAAGTAAACCAAGCAAAATATGTAGAACTCAATTTGTTTCCTGAGGAGAAAGAGGATCATCAGAAAGACTCTATCTCTTCAGAAAACATGGAAAGCGATACTTCTCCAGACAAAGAGTATGACTTGACTGATTTGTTTGAAAGACTTTCCCAATCAGCTTTTCGCAGCCGTTTCCATCTCTCGAAGAAGGATAAGGAATATATTGCAGAAAAGGGCTTGGCAACCATCCGTAAGCATGCGGAGGATTTCGTTGCCAAACGCCTTGCTCCTGCTGTGATTCCCAATGACGGCAAGCAGACGCCTATGAGAGGGCATCCTGTATTCATTGCCCAGCATGCTACAGGCTGCTGTTGCCGTGGTTGTTTCTTCAAATGGCATCATATACCTGCCGGAAGACAGCTGACAGGAGAAGAACAGCAGTATGCTGTAGCAGTTCTGATGGCATGGATTGAAAAACAGGTTTAAAAAGCATGAAGTTTTAGCAGCAAAGTTTAAATTATTTATCCATTGTTGTCAATTTTGCAGAATCTTTAGTCAAAATTGGCAAAAACTGTTTACTCCAAATCTACAAACCGGGTTGGCACGTAACTTGCTCCTACATAGAGTGAAAGCCGAAGCCGAAAGGGCAAGGGGAACGACAAGAACCCTAAGTAATGACAGTTGAGGGTTTCTAGAAATCCTTGAACCTCGTAAGCCGAAGCAATCGTTATTAAAAAGGATAAATTAAAAACAATGAGAAATCCCGACTGAGCCGGAAGGCGAAGAGAGGACGAGAAAAATAGAATTAGGAGGTTTTACATGATGTTGTTAGCTCGTAGAAATAACAGTGTTTCAAATTGGTTGAACAGTTGGTTTAATGACAACTTCTTTGATACAGGCTTGATGCCACACATGAACGCAACAGCTCCTGCAGTCAACGTCAAGGAAAGTGCTACAGCTTATACGATGGAGGTTGCAGCTCCTGGTTTGAAGAAAGATATGGTCAAGATGAACATCGATAAGGATGGCTATCTGAATGTATCTATCGAGAACAAGGATGAGAAGAAGGAGGAGAAGAAGGAAGAGCATTACTTGCGTCGTGAGTTCTCTTACAGCAGCTACTCTCAGAGTTATGCTTTGCCAGAGGATGCTGATCAGGAGAAGATTTCCGCTGAGGTCAGTGACGGTGTCTTGAAGATTGAGATTCCTAAGATAGCCAAGGAGGAGAAGAAAGACGATGTTAAGCACATTGAGGTTAAGTAATCTTTCTTGAAGTGCTATGCAGCTTTCAAGATACATTCATTGCATCGAGAAAATAATTAAAACTGGGGGCTAGTCCTGATTATGGGGCTAGCCCTTTTTTTGAATATATGAATTTAATTTTGGAAAGGATCAAGGATGATTAGAATATTTATTTCACTTGCTTTCTTCGTCTTTCTGTCCCAAAAAATATGATTTTATGTCCAAAACTCTTCTTCGCCAGTGGGTTGCATCTTGCCCCCGCACTTTGGGCAAGTATGCATATCCCACCTGTGAATCCTGTCAGAACCACATCTTAGACATAGCCTTCCTACAAGAGAATTAAAACTAGGTGCAGCATCACCAATTACTCCACCCACCACAAGAGGTACTATGTTCCTGCAGTCAGGACAAGACATGGCTTCGATATGCTGTCCCATGAAGCCACGTCCCTCATATACTTCGGTCTCGTACCCACAATCCTGGCATCTGAATATCTTCTTTTGTGACATAAATAATCTCCTTTCTTACCATTTTAACACCCAACTTGCATCGGATATCTTGCCAATCTATACCATCATCGACATGATAGAGATTGCAGAATAACCCATAATATAATGAAGTAAATAGGTTTGATGCTTCATTATATTATAGGTTAAGCTTAAACCTTTCTTTAAACATAGCCATCTCTCTGGCAGGGATTTGAAGCAGAGTAGCTAAACTTTCCCATTGACTAACTGCTGCTTGAACCTCTTGGATGATGATTTTAGCTTCCTCCCTCTTAATCATGTAGCTTTCAGATGAATCAAGCAGAATATTGATGTCTGCCTTGTTTGAAGATTCATTGATCAGAAGACTCTGATATTCATTGAGGGTAGGATTCATATCATAGGCTGGTGATAGAGTCCAGCCCTTTGGTGTGAGTAGAAAGCCATGGTTTCTGAAGTGGTCATCAGAATTTCCAATGCAGATGTTGAAGACAACCCTTCGGTAGAGTTCCAGAAGATTTTTCTCTACGTCGCAGTGTCATAGCTTTAATCTTAATTATGATATGCAAAAATACATAATTTACTTTATTATAAGATGGGTTATCAAGTTTTTTTAAGAATAATTAGATGTATTAAATTAAACGCAGAAATCTGCCGGCATTACTGCCAGCAGACCTCTGCGTTTTAATAATATTGAAAATCAGATATTTGTTACTCTGAAACAGCAGCCTGTTCTATCTCTGTTGACTCCTGCTGGGCGTCCCCCCAAAAAACTGGGGAATAGTAAGATTATGGCACCACGTAATATCATCTATAGCAATAATGCTTCCTTCTATTTAAATATTCCAGGTCTTCTTGGTGAGCATAGGCTTCCTTTTCAAACCTGATGATTCTGATAATCCTAGTCATAAGCCATAAGATTGCTGAGTTCGTCGAGGAAGTTAATCATCATGCTTCCGGTTCCTCTAGACTGGGAAGCTGCCCTTTCTCCGGCAATTCCCATGGCTTTCATGGCATGAAAAGATGCTTCCAGAGGGTCGGAGTTCACAGCAAGGAATGCCCCAACGATACCAGTGGCAGTACATCCCATTGCAGTAACCTTGCTCATCATGGAATGTCCTTCATGAACATAAGCCATTCTTTCGCCATCCGTGATGAAGTCTATGGCTCCAGTTACAACTATGATACAGGAAAGTTGCTGAGCCAGTTTTTTAGCCTGTTTCTCAACCTCATAGGTTTCCTGGTGACTGTCCACTCCCTGCATGCCTATCTGGTGAGAGTACAATGCCTGAATCTCACTGGCATTTCCCTTGATGACTGTAGGGTGACACCTGAGAATAATCTGTGATGCTATATCCATACGAAAGCGGGTGGCTCCTACTCCAACCACATCAAATACGATAGGAATTCTTTTTTTCATGGCAGCTTCCCCTGCCAGTATCATCGAGTGAGCAGTGGTGCTTTCCGGAACGCCCAGGTTGAGAGCCAAGGCATTGCTCTTGCTACTGATTTCCTCCACTTCTTCCTCGGCACGCGCCATGATTGGTGATGCTCCAATAGCCAATAGGCTGTTGGCAACAAAGTTCATAGCCACATAATTGGTGATGTTGTGTACGAGAGGCTGCTGCTCTTGTATCAATCGTAAATCTGTCTTCATTTGTTTCACTACATTATTAATATATACTGTACCCATTGTCCCTGCACCATTGTTTGGCATGCTCAAATCCTTGGGCTGTGGCTCTGAAGATGTCCCCCTTGAGCAGCTTTCAGCCACCATTGGTGAGCCTTTACGTGGTCTTCTTTAGTTCCCTGACCCAGGTAAAATGCATTGGCAGCATTAACCTGTGATTGTACATCTCCTTTCTCTGCTGCAATCAGATACCAATGAAGAGCTCTTTCGAAGTCCTGTTCCACTCCATCTCCCTGGTAGTAGCATTCTGCCACATTGTAGCATGCGTAAATATCACCCAGTTCAGCAGCCTTCATGTACCACTGAAATGCCATCACATGATCCTCCACAACACCGATGCCTTGCGCATAGCAGACACCCATGTTGTTCATCGCCATTAAATCTCCTTCAAGAGCTTGCTGACGATATTTGTTTGCCGTTTCACGTTCCTTTTTCATTTCTGTAATCTCAACTTGGGTGCAAAGGTACAACTTTAATTTTGAATTTCGACACCCTAAAGATACAAAAAGAAAAGGCAGCTGCAAGCATCTTCACAAACGCCTACAACTGCCATCTCTATAATATATATGGAAACTTCTTTCTACAATTCTCTCAAATTTTCATGAAACCAAGCACATGATAGAAATTGCCAAGGAAAATGGCATACCAGTATGGATATATAAATATTAAAAATTTGGATAATACATCTAAAATTAGTAACTTTGCACTCATGAAGAATTTTGCAGCGATAGATTTTGAGACTGCCAACCAGCAACGAACCAGCGTTTGCTCCGTGGGCATTGTGATAGTAAGGGATGGTGAGATTGTGGATAGCTACTACAGTCTCATCAAGCCAGAGCCTGAGTATTATTCCTATTGGAATACAAGGGTACATGGACTAACCATGGAGGATACCATGAACGCCAGGGTATTTCCAGATGTATGGGCTGAGATTCAGCCAAAGATTGAGGGATTGCCATTGGTGGCTCACAACTCTCCCTTTGACGAGGGATGCCTGAAGTCTGTGTTCCAAATGTATCAGATGGACTATCCCGATTATGAGTTCCATTGCACATGCCGAGCCTCCAGAAGAAAGTTGGGATCTCTCCTACCCAACCACCAACTACAAACCGTAGCTGCTTATTGCGGGTACGACCTAACCCAACACCATAATGCCCTGGCTGACGCAGAAGCTTGTGCTTGGATTGCCAGGGAACTACTATAACTCTTACAACTCATTTTAATGCTTTTTGTCACAAAAATGACAATAGCACTACAAGGAGTTGCTTTCACGGGTTCATACCGTGAAGCACTCTTTTTGGATTGGTACATCTCTCATTATCCAATAAATAATGTGTATGAAGAAAATAATTTTTCTCGATTTTGACGGTGTACTGAATACTGAGTACAACTAGAACTTGCTTATGTATCATGGGAAATCCTGGGAAGACAAGTATGGAGCTTTCTTCGACCCGGAGACAGTGGCTGAACTAAAGAGAACAGAGTCATTAAGATTCTTAACGGATAAAGGATTGTTTTACTACAAGTATAACCGTAATTTATGGAATTAAGATATGGACATAAAACATGTATTTGAAGACTCTCGCATAGTCATGCTGGAGAAAGACATTGCAAGAATAAACGAGTATTGCCGATACTCGGATGAAGAAAAGTTTGTGATGAAGCACTTGCTCAAAAAGCGTTGCAACGTACTATGGCAATTGAATGTGTATGACGATGAGGCGAAGCAGCTCCTCATCGGTTTCAATGATGCACTTCGAAAGGCATGTACGCAGCTTTATCACCGGACGATGGCAGTTTATCAAGAATACCTGGATTGTAAGGACATTTCTGGAGATTTTGAGGTGGAAGGAAAGATATTCCTTGGTTACGAATATCCTGCACATCACCCCATTCAGACAGAAACGGCAAAACAGGTGTGGGATACTCTCACATGTGGAGGTTTCAATACACTCTATGATGAGGGTTGCGCATGGCCGCTCCGATTCAGTAGAGAGCGGCCTTCTGAGCAAAGTATCAATGAGAAATTGGAGAATTGGTTGGGGATGGAAATTGAGAACGACAATTGGAATGAGGGACTGGATAGAGAATGGTCGAAAGATATGCATCTTATACAGCCCTTTCATAATCTATACGATCATTGCTACTTCTCATTATACGACCTCATATATGTCCGTGAGTTCAACCTGGAAGTACATGTGGAGTTTGATGATAAAGTAAAATATTAAACATCAAGCCAAACAAGCCGCTGGAACTCTACAATCTGCTAGAGGATCCGGAAGAGAAGCATAATCTCGCCAAGAAATATCTGGAAATGGTAATCGGTTTTGACAAGGTGATGACTAACTATTTTAAAATTATGGGAAGTATTTTTTTGTTTATGTTCTTTGCATGGCTGTTGAAGGGTTTTGGCAAAGCCATTACTCACACCGACAAGAAAAAGCCTCGTACCAGCTGGGATAGACTCAGCTATAAGCAGAAGGCATGGATTCATGCCCATGACAACGGAAGATAAGGTATCTACAAAATATTAGGAGTTTACATTCCATCAAGAATGACCTTACCGGCAACGAGAACGACAACTGGTAAAAATATAGCGTTTACGAACCTGTTCTTTCGTGAATGCATCCATTCAATCGACAAATCAAGGAAGATTCTTGCTTTAGGAATCCTACCTTTGTATCTTTTTATGCAGAAAAAAGTTAAGCAAATAGATTGCGGAGTAATTAATTTTTTATTAAGGTCCAACATTTTAATCGCATAAGCTTTGTCTTTCTGAAAAAATGTAGTACCTTTGCAGAAAAACTCTAGAATATGAACGAATTCAAACTAAATGACTTGCTAGGCCTATCAGACCAAGAGCAATATGAATATAAGCTACATATCGCAAAGTATAACGGCGATTGTCAGCCATTAGACATCTTCATGGATGATTTCAATGAATGGATAAATTGGAATGAATGGCGTGGAGGTAGGGATGATTTCCCTAGACAGTACATATTTTCACTAATAGCAGACTATCACCATACCGACAGATATATCTTTGGAGGTATCTTCGAAATTGTTAAACGCTTCGATGATTGGGAAGAAACGACTCGAGGATATGAAGTTAAAGTTTGTGAGAAATGCAAATCTCTTATCGGTAGGCTCGTCGTAGAGAGCGATGCATTCAAAGCAAGAGGCCGTGCATTCAAAATGGAAAACTACCTTGATTGTTGTAAGGTGTTTGAGATTCTTGAAAAGCCATATCAAGGTGTTGATTTTCCTGGTTACGACAACGTCCTTATAGATTTCTCAACATTGGAGATATTGGTGGCTAACCAAAAGGACGATTGGAGAGTAGCTTTGGAGAATATGAAGGGTATCTATCTCATTGCAGACAAAAATAATGGTAAGAAATATGTAGGTTCAGCCTCTGGTGACTATGGAATATGGTCAAGATGGTGTACTTATGCAAATACTGCACATGGAGATAATGATATGCTAGTAGAACTCATTAAAAAGGAAGGGGTGGACTATGCGCGCAAATATTTCCAACTTTCTATTTTGGAAATATGGCCGATGCACACTCCAACAGATACAATCATCAATAGAGAAAGCTACTGGAAGGAAGTGCTTCTTACAAGAGAATTCGGATATAACAAGAACTGACAGAAATGCCCAAATCCTATATACGACAGATCTCATTCTTGGAATCCTATAGTCTAGCTTTGGAATGTGAACACGTCGTAACAAGCAAGAAAAATTCGGGCAACAGAAGCTGAGCATCCTCCCTATCATCAAATGTGACATCAAGGACGGAAAGATAAGAGTCACCTAAATGGTTCCTTTTCGGCTCAGTGAAGAAAGACTTGGTCCTGTACAACTTTGCCCTTGACAGAATTGTATCCGTTGAGCCCATCAATGAACCCTTCCGGGAAAATCCCAAGTTCAATAGCGAAAAGTTCTTTGACGATGTCATAGGTGTGAGCAAGAATATCGACAACAGACCACGCACCATAAAGTTCTGGGCATCCAGAGAACAGAGTAAGTATATCCAGACCAAACCCCTTCATCACAGCCAGCAGCTCATCCGAGAAAACAAGGACGGCAGCTGTATCTTCCAGATCTCCGTGGTCATCAACTTCGAGCTCTACTCCGTCCTCATGAGCTATGGCCCAGGAGTAAGAGTCATCTCTCCCCGATGTGCCGTGAGCTATATGAAAGACAAGACAAAGGAAATGGCAGACATCTATGAAGAGCCTTTCCATTTCGAAGAAGGCGACAATTGAAGACAACAATTAAAAAGAAGAAAGAAATGAAAGAACAGAATAATAATCAACCAGAGCAGAACGCCATCCGGGAAAGAATCTGCAAACACCTTCGGGAAATCGAGGAGCAACACTACATCAAGATACTGTATGCCGTAGAATCCGGCAGCAGGGCATGGGGCTTCTCATCTCCTGACAGCGATTGGGATGTACGCTTCATCTATGTCCATGAACCAGAGTGGTACTTCCATATCGAAGAGCAAAAGGATACCATCGAGCAGATGTTCCCTGATGAAACAGACATGTCCGGCTGGGATCTGAAGAAAGCTCTGCGCCTCTTCAAAAGCTCCAACCCTTCACTCTGAGAAAAAGACCAGTCATGATGACAAGCTCAACAAGCTGATGTACGATACAGTAAACAGAATGGCCACGGAAATATCCAACGCCGCATCTGTACAACTATTTAATTAATTAATATAATAAGGCTTAAAGCTTCATTCCTGTAGGTAAACAGAAATGTGGTTTTAAGTTTTTTATATTGAAAGGAAGTTTTCTACTATGAACTTAAAGAAAAAGCTCCCAGTACAGTAAATCTAGTAAAAGTGCTATTAAAATGGCTCACAATGAACTTTTAACACTAAAAATACTGGATTACTCAAAAAATTGCTTAACTTTGCATCCATAACAGTTACTCATTAATTTGCTGTTCCTTTGTCAAAAAATGACTACAAGGGGCATAATTATTTACTAAGAAGCTGTTATTATTTTCCCTAGATATCAGGGGTATGTGGTATTTTAAATAAGATTCAAACATATGGCAACAAATTTCAAAACTCTTAAAGAGTATTTTTACCCCGACAATGGTAGTAAAATATTCTTCATACCGAGTTACCAAAGGGGGTATAAGTGGTCTGTTAAAGAATCCAAAGGCGAGACTTCGGTTGAGTATTTGGTTTCTAGCCTTATTAAGTCCTATTATAATAATCCTAACCAGCAGTTTTTTCTTCAAGGAATGACTGTTGTTGAAGAGGGTAATGAGGTAACCCTAATAGATGGACAACAGAGAACTACAACATTATATCTCTTATTGTGGTGTCTTGACCCTAAAAATATAATACATAAAGATATTTCTTTGAACTATAGTATTCGAAAGCAATCAAAAGAGTTCCTGGAGAAACTGAAAGAACCGGAATTTGACTACAACTCATTTGATCCTGATAACAAAATTCAAGACATCTACTATTTTAAGCAGGCAATCAGCCAAATAAACAAGCTCATTGCAAAGATTACTGACAGGACTGATTTCTTGAATTATCTTTTGAATAAAATAAGTCTTCTTTATATCGTCATAGATCGCACTAAAGCTGTCCGTACATTTACAATGATGAACGGACAAAAAGCTATTATGCATGATGAAGAACTCATTAAAGCAGAGATGCTCCATATCGTTTCACTTCCCGAAGAGATTAAAGGCCTCCCAAAAATGAGAAGTGTAGAAGACACATATGCAGTTCTTCAAGAAATCATATCTGTTGAATGGGAAAACAACGCACTACGCTCAAAATATGCTAGAGAATGGGACAAATGGCTTTATTGGTGGAATAGAAAAGATATCAAGGATTTCTTTAATGTCAATAAGCCAATGGGATTGCTCCTTGAATATTATTTCAAGAAGAAATCAGGTTCAAAAAATGAATTTTCCTACAAATCATTTAAGCAGCTTATTCCTGATGGTAATAAAACAAAAGCAAAAGAAGTATTTAAGGAACTTCGCGATTTACAAAAAGAATTCGAGGATGTCTTTAATGCACCTACATCATATAATTATCTGAAACTATCTCTTATTGGCTCAACTGGTGAGGCAGAAGATAAATATAATATAATTATATACTTTCTGAAACACAAACGTGATTATGAAGCAATGAATGATTACGCCAAGTGGCGTTTAGTTGGATGTACTCATAAAGAAATTGTAGAAGAATATACTATCGATGCTATAAATACAGAAATGCAAACTCCTAATTCAGAAAAGCGTGTAGAAAAAGCAAAGATAACATTAGAGAAACTGTCAAATTCTCATGTCTATAATGTCGCAAATGACGAAGCCTTTAAGCAATTATTATGGCTTAACGTTACTGAGTATAACAGACTTAATGCACAAAATGGTGTGAAATTTGATTTTTCAATATGGGAAAATAAATCTCTTGAGCATATATATCCAAAATCGAAGTTCTTTCACACTGAATATGATAAAGAACATGACACTGTTTTATATATTAGAGGAGATGGTAAAGAGATAGAAAAAGACCAAATTTCAGAGTTGAAGGATTCACAAGCCGTATTCAGCAACAATTCAAGATATAGCGAACATTGTATCGGAAATCTTGTACTGCTATATGGTATAAATAATTCCGAATTTGGCAATCTGCCTTTTGAAGAGAAAAAACAAAAGTTTTTCAATAATGAGAGGTGCTTTGAAAGTAGAAATCTACTCCATACTATATCCTCATTTGCTAGCAGCAACTGGGAAATAGAAGATATTGAGAAGAGTGCAGATAAATTCCTCGAACTTTTTAAGAAATTATACAATTTAGATTAGACATGAATAAGGTTATAAGTTTTATTAGTGGCAAAGAATACTCATTAGCAGACCTTTTTGGAGGTGATACAAAAATTATCATCCCTGATCTGCAACGTGATTATTGCTGGGGCAATTATGCTGTAACAGACCGAAAAACTAGCAAGACAAAGGAACTCGTATCTGACTTCGTAAAGAATATTGTCGAGTTATTTGAAGAAAAGAGTGACTCTTCTCTCACCATGGGGCTAATTTACGGGTACGAACAACCACATAATCATATCCAGATATGTGATGGTCAACAAAGATTGACTACTCTTTTCTTGATTTTGGGCTACATAAACATTAAGTGTTCTGGCGTATATGACGATTATATTATCTCAAAACAGGAAAGAAAAGACGATTATGAGCCACATCTGCAATATGCAATCCGTGAAAGTACCCTCTATTTCTTAAGCGATCTTTCACGTAACGTGTTCATCGAAAGAAAAACAGAAGTTACTGATATAAAACTATCCAACTGGTATTTCGCAGAATATGACAACGATGCATCTATTCAAAGTATGATTGCTGCACTGCAAATCATAGATAATGTATTTAATTCGTTGGAATTTAATTGTTTTTTGGAACTTGGAAAATTTGTTTTGAATAATCTTAGAGTTCTCTATTATGACATGGAGAACCGTTCAAGAGGAGAAGAAACTTATGTTATAATAAACACTACAGGTGAGCCTTTATCACCCACAGAAAACATCAAGCCAATACTTCTTGGTAATTCCAAATTAACCAAGGAGCAAGTCCAATTGTATTCAGACCAATGGGAAGATAGAGAAGAATGGTTCTGGAATCACCGTGGGACTGACACAACTTCAGACAATGGCATGCAAGTTTTTTTTATGTGGTATTGGCAGATTGGGCTTATGCAGGAAAGAGCTTGGGTGAATGAAAAACCTGTGCCTTTGAATCCAAGAAATCTGTTCATAAGTGCTCCAACAAAGATGAAAGAGTCAACAAAAGAAGTAAAACTGAGTATGGAAAATTATGAGAAATTCCGTTCTCTTGACAATATTGAAAAGTATTTTAAGGCATTGACAAGACTTGTTGAAAAAATATCTAGCGATGTTGAGCTTCAGACTATTCTGCATAGTATTTATAGAAGACAGAATAAGGATATAGCCCTAGATAATCAAGAAAATGTCTGGCAATGGCTTAGAAATGCTGATTTGGATATCGTTTTGCCACTGATTGCATTGTTAGCAGAACATCCTAATACAAAACAGCTTACAGCATTTACACGTCGCATTAGAAGAAATTACTTCGATGGTTTGTGGGCGAAAGATGAAAATAATGTAGCTACAAGAAGGGGACAAAACAAAATGGATTGGCGCTATTTGATACAAATAATTAACCAAGTAGAAGATAAAGATCTGCTCAATATTGAAAACGAAAAGATTACATTCTCTAAAATTCCTCTCATCGACATTCCTATATGGTATGACAAGAATGAGCAAATCAAGGACAAACTTCGTAAGGAACACCCTGAAGCCATAGACTTATGGGAGGATAATGAATACCTAATGGGCGATTTAACTCCACTTTGGAACGATTGTAACAAAGAGGATATTGACTTTGAAACTCTTAAGGAACGTTTCTTGAAAATAGACAAGTTGTGCAGAATGCTTAATGAAGACCAAGTAAAAAAAGAAGAATACCAGTTCTCGAATTGGTATAGACTGTACCGTGTAATTTCCGGACTCGTTCAGATTGGCCATATCCAACGAACAAAATGGGAATATGAGGGCTGCTACTTTTCCCACAAGGATGAAACACCATGGTGGCTTGAAAAATCTCAGATAATGGAACTCATATCAAGTGACGACCAAATTGAATATATGAAGAACTATATTCGACATGAGGTATCAGAGTTTATAAGAGCCCCTCATGACCATATTGAATTGATAAAGTCTTGGCTTACACTAAAGGTTTTGAAAGCTGACAGTTGTAAGGAAGGAGTATATCTTCTCAATTATTATGATGACAGAGCTGTTTCTGCCTATATAGATATTCAATCTAATTATATAATTCCATATGAATCATTTAATTGGGGAAATATTTTATTAGGTTACTCGTATAGTTATACCATCTACCCAGCACGTGACAGCTGGAATTGGCAACAAGTTGCCAATCTGGATTCTCCTTTGTTCGATATTCCGTATATTGGTTATGATAACGATGAACATCATATCGAAAACGATGATATAAAAAAAGCTCATGATTATATCAATGTTTTAATAGATTCATTTCTGAACAACAACGCTATTGTCAAATGAGAGAAAAGATAGTCAAATATCATCACATACTTATATGCTCACGCCCATTATCCCCCAAGGGCGTGAGCATAGTCTTTAACAAACAAATATTTATAAAATAATAGAGTCGAATGCCAACTCCCTAATAAGAGATTGCAAAATTCACATACGGAGGCGAGAAATGTAGAAAACTGCTTAAAAAGCTCCAAGATAGCATAATAAGGTAGGTGAATGAGCACCTTCCTCGCAAACAAAGAGTGATATCTTTATAAAATCCAACCATCATTTATCAGAGCTTCGTCACATGGAATCAAGATTAATGCTTTGCAACGTTATCAGTTTTGTAGGCCAGTATGATCAACAGTAATCTTTGCTCATCACCTGCCTGTATCTGTCGAAGAAACTCCACCTGGGCAGAATCCTTGAATGACTGCGCTATCGACATGAGCTGAAAAAGTTCTCTCATTAATAAAGGGTGCTTCACAGAAGATACAATCTGAAAAGACACCCTATCATATGGGGCCCAATCTACAAGTGTATACTGCTGGAAGGCACGGCAGATAGCCTCTGCCCTACTCTCGCCGTCCATTTGGAAGGAATAGATACGGCGCTTGACCATTTGTCTGTTTCTGTTACAATTCATCATTTCTTTCTAAGTTTTTAATGCAAAGATAGAAGAAATGGGTGTAAAATCACTTCACACATCAAAAATAATTCAACTTGTGCAACATATTTTCCTACTTTTCCGTTATCTTTGTACCAAAATTATAAGAAACAAAATAAAACAAGATAATATGGCAATCAACCAATTAAACAAATATGTCTGGCTCGTGGAAACCATCCACCGGGCAAAGAAAAGGGGCGGCATCACCCTGAAGGAAATCCAAAGCAGATGGTTGGACTCTGACCTCAGTGAGGGAACGGAACTCTCCCGAAGAACCTTCATCAACAACATCCATAGCATCGAGGAACTGTTTGAGATAAACATCGAATGTGGCAGCGGATACCGCTACAACATCGACTATGGCGACTGTTTCGATGAAGGAAGTACCCGAAGTTGGTGCTCAAGGTAGATGCCTTCCAGAGCAACTATTTTTCTCACCATTCAGCTAATTTTGCAAAAAAATAGAAAGGAAAAACAATAAAAATGGAAAAAGATCACTTAAATGACAAGGTGCTAGATAAGGAAAAAGCCCTATCCGCCATCAAGACCAGTTACCTCAACAGCTATAAGGTAATTGTAGCAGGTGCGCGAGACTTTGCTGATTACGCCTTTATGAAAAAGAAGACTTAGGTGAATAACTTAAGGCATTTTTTTGTATCTTTGCAACATAAAAAATCGTCAAAACGTGAGAAATAGCCTACTATTATCCAATCAAAACGTGAGAAATAGGGCATAGATAGGTCGTCATAACGTGATAAACAGAAAATTATGAAGAGAAAAATATATAATGAAATGCTGCAATGGAAGCAGAATTCTCAAGGAAAATCTGCTTTGATGATATTTATATAATAGTGCCAATTCATCCCAAAGGCAAAAGACCTTTTTGATGAATTGGCACGATATGTAAACAAAAGCATCACCAATGCTATTTAGCAGAGAACACTACCCTCTAAAACCCTTGAATATTGAGAGCATTACTCCCGCCAATGAGCAGAAAATGGCTGTGATGTTTAAGGAAAACCCGAAAACATATCTTTACAAAAATGAAAATGTGGTCATCATAGAGGAGTCTTTACATATTGACGGAGAGTATGCTGTAGTGATGCTGGATGGTACCATAAGACAAGGCATTTCTGATCTCTGGTGCTTCACACATCATGGTATGAAGTACTGGCGCATCAAATAACAATTCTGCTACAGCAAATGTAAAGGAGAAACTCGCCAAGTACGGGATTGATTTCATTGTTGCAACTTTGGGAAGCCATGATAATAAGGAGACCTTTATCAAGGAAGGCTCATCAATAAGCAATTAGTATCAAGAACTATCTTTCTCATTTGCCAGAAGTAAGTAAATGTTCATTACCCCAGCTCTCTATGGTATCAAGAGTTATACTTCCATTATCGCACAACTCACCAATCCCCTCATCAACCTTCTTTGCAAAGTATTGAGAGAGAACATTTTCAAGATTTTCTAATTCCTGTGGAGTCTTGATATAAGACATCATTTGAAGAATCTTCATCTGAGCAGGGTTAAATACAGTCTGTTCCATTCTATTTCAATTAAACGTTCAACTTTGCCGCCAAAATTACGCTTTTTCCTCGAAACCACCAAGAAAATCGAAAGAAATCTGCAAGTTATCAGCAAATAACCACGAAATCAATCGTAAACTATAAACTATTAACTGTAAACTATAAACTGCTATTCCCAGGCGGTCCCATCCCGCAAAATATGGCGAAGACCTTTGATGGTCCGCCAACCTTAGAGCGTAGCGGTTCCGAGCGACGAGGAGG